>Ga0268278_1000025_pt1 | contig 134248 bp, 140 predicted proteins | sample saktaG_3_FD_190135 | JGI IMG/M metagenome (GOLD analysis project Ga0268278, IMG submission 190135) | Saline water microbial communities from Sakinaw Lake, British Columbia, Canada - sak_2010_1_5_55m | ecosystem: Environmental > Aquatic > Non-marine Saline and Alkaline > Saline ...
GGCCTCTCGGTCGACCTCGATACTATGCTGACTCGTGCTGGCATCCTCGGTCTAGAACCAAGGTTTCAAGGGAGATTTCGAGTGTTTTGGACTTGTTCCACCGACGCGTCTCGGTCTCCCCTATTTTTATTTTATTTGAAAAAATTTCTAACTTTTTTCTCGCTCAATTCGGCTAGCTCTTCTTAACCCAAAGTTTATCTATCTTTTCTCTAATCTGTTCAATTAACTTCTTTAATTGAACCATATCAACGACTTTTACTTCGCCATTATCAAATAATAATAGGTTAAGTAAGCTATTAATGTTTTCCGAAATTGTTTTGTCGTATTTTTTTAATCTTGAAGAACTATAAAGAAGCCTTTTCCTAACCTTAACATAATCTTCCAGGGCCATCTTGTAAGAATCTACCATTAGGATTATTTCTACTAACCTATCATGTGTTTTTCTGTTTAAATCCTTTATCTCTTCTGCCCTTCTATCGTATCTTGATGTCAAGAAATGACGAATAAAATAAAAGACCACTTCTTTTACGAATAATACTCCAATAGCTACCGCTCCACTATAAAGAAAAAGGGTTATAAAAATATTGAAATTGAAATTCAAAATTGATTGGGTAACAATATTATTTACTGTTAAATTTTCCATAGAAATACTTGTTATTTCTTAATTGGACGTGATATAACTTTCTGTTGAGTAACTTGAATAAATCCGATGTCTCCTTTTGTTCGACCAATACCAGATTTTTTGTAGCCACCAAAGGGTGCATTAGTTGAGAAGTACGAACAACCATTAATACTAACCTGCCCTGCCTCTAGAGCATGTGCGACACGACTTGCTCGTTCTAAATCTTTTGAATAAACAAAAGCACTTAAACCATACGGTGTATCATTTGCTATTTGAATTGCTTCCTCTTCAGTTTTGAATGTAATTATTGGTAACACCGGACCAAAAACTTCTTCAGTTACTACTTTCATGTCTGGTGTCGTATTAGTAATGAGCGTTGGCATATAGTATGCGCCATCTAATCCTTCTGCTCGTTTACCACCCGTAACAATTGTCGCACCATTACTCCTTGCATCTTCTACTTGAACCTCAAGTGTTTCGAGTTGACGTTTTGCAGATAATGAACCGATTGTTGTTTTTTCATCCAACGGATCGCCAATAACTTGATTATTGATATTTTTTGTAAGTATTTCTACAACTTGATCTTGAATAGATTCATGTACAATAAGACGCTTTAAAGCACAACAGATCTGCCCATTATTCTTAAATCTTTCATTAAATACCGATAAACATATTTCATCAAGATCAACGTCATCAAACACAATAGCGGGTGACGAACCACCCATCTCAAGAACTACTGGAATGAATTTTTCTGCAGCTTTTTTGTAAATCATTTCTCCTACTCGCGAACTTCCGGTGAACATAATTAAATCAATGTTTTGATTCAAGAGCATCTCGCCCACAGCACCATCTCCATAAAGACACGTGAACACGCCCTCGGGAAATCCCGCCTCTTTCATCAATCTTGCGAGAAGCTGTGAAGTAAGCGGGCATTCTTCCGAATGTTTAAAAACTATTGTATTTCCTGCAAGCAACGGTTGACCAATAGCGATTAGGAATTGTGATGTGGGATAATTCCACGGTGCGATAGTAGCTACAACACCACGAGGCTCAAAATGTAACTCTGTTTGATGAGTATCATAAACATCAAGAATCTGTGGTTCTAGTGCCTTTATTGAATTTTCAACGTTTAACTCAAGCGTTGCCGCCCGACCATTGCATTCCGAAAGGCTCTCGGTGATTGGTTTCCCCATTTCTCTTGTTTGTAACTCTGCCAGTTCCTTTACACGATCTTTATAGAGATCAAGGAATTTTTTAAAATACTCTCTCCTGTTCTTTATAGACAAAGCACGCCAAGCTGGAAGTGCTTCATGTGCTTTTTTAACTGCATCTATGACCTCTTCTTCTGTAGAGATTAAGACACGACCAACTTCCTCGTATCCTTTAGCTGGATTTGTCGAAATAAGATATTTGTTGTTTATTGGAGACATAATATTAAATTTAATGGATTTTTGATGCCGTTCGGTCTCTCGAACTACGCACTAGCGTGCTGGCATCCTCGGTCTGGTACCAAGGTTTTAAGGGGGATTTCGGGAGTTTGGGGCGTGTTCCACCGACGCGTCTCGGTCGGGGCTTTTTAAGCTAAAATGGGACAAACGGAACACGAAAAGGGGTGTTCCGAATGGAACAGTGAAGTGTTCCGTTTTGGAGCTTCTAGTGGGGTCTCAAAATGGTATATCTTTTGCATCAACCTCCTTCTCTCCTTCTTCACTATCATCATCCTCTTTAATATCTATTTCTTTTTTGATTTCTTCAAACTCATTCTCAACCGCTTTAAGCCGTTCTCTGCTGGCCTTAATAAGAGTTGCCGCTTCTTTCACTTTTTTTAAACCCTCTTCAATATCTATCTCTTTCTGCTCTTCAAACCATTCACTTATAGCTGAAAGCTTCTTAAGATCGCTAGTTAGATCTTGTTTTTTTGTTTCATCTTGTTTAGCCATATTTTTATCGTTTAATTATATTTCTAATTTTTGATTGAATTAATCCATCAGAAACTTGGACATCCATATCCTCTTCTATCTTAACACTTTTTATACTTTTAATAAGCCTTCCGTTATGCCTAGCGATACTGTAACCCAACCTAATCTGTCTTTCTGGATTATATGAAGCAATTAGCTTTTCTGTATTTTTAATTTTATATTTGATATTTTCTAGCACAGAAGTAAGATTTTTTAGTATTGATTTTGAATAATCAGCTATATTTTTTTCTTTCACGGCTAACGCTTTCTCAAAATTAGTATAGAAATCAATACTTTCGATTTCATACTGTAAATTACCCAAATTTTTAGAGAAATTCCTAAGCATAGATTTCAAAGTGTCGCTTATATCTTTTCTTCTAAGAATTAACGTATGCTTAACTCTAAAGAGGAAAATTTTTAATTTATTTTCTATTTCCTTATATTCGTCTAAAATTGCGCCGAATTTCTCTTTAACTTTATAAATAAGTTCGTTTAAAAAAGCATTGGTTTTTGATAATTGCCTAATATATAGGTTTATAATATTTCTTTCATGTTTCTCCACTTTAAATTGTGCTTCTCTCCATGATTCGTTTAAAAGATTAGCTGCTGCAGTTGGAGTTGAACGCATATCGTCAGCAGCAAGCGATACAAGAGGAACATCTTTTTCGTGGCCTATCGCAGCAATTACTGGCACAGGGAAATCCACCACCTCTCTAACTAACCTTTCATTATTAAATGCCATGAGAGACTCAAGAGACCCTCCTCCCCGCATTATTACTAATAGTTCGATGTCTTGTTTTTTAAATGACTTAACCGAAGATAATAAATCCTTCACTGCTTTTTGTCCTTCAACCCTTGAATCAATCATTCTAATTTTAAACCCAAATCTTCCTAAATTATTTAAAAAATCAGCAAGAACCGCACCCTGTTTTGAGGTAATTATTCCGACTTTCTGTGGATACTTTGGGATTGTCCGTTTTCTAACTTCTTCAAAAAGTCCCTCTTTGGTTAATTTTTCCTTTAATTTTTCGTACTCTTTTTTCAGAGTTCCTTCTCCGGCATGTTCAATAACTTCGGACTTGAAAGACAGTTTTCCCCACGGTGCGTATATTTCAGGATATCCAGTGGCAATAATTTTAATCCCCTCTTTTAATTCAACGCCGTACATATCGTACCTATACTTCCAAATTATACACTTTATTATACTCCCATCCTTCTCATCTTTCAGGGTAAAATAAACGTGGCCCGTGGGTCCTAAGCTAACCTCACTAACTTCTCCAATAATCTTTGATCTAAAAGTCTTTAACCCTTGATTTACAATTTTAATATAATCCGAAACTGAAAAAATTTTCTCATCTTTTTGCTGATTTTCTTCTTCCATAATTTTATAGCTCAATTAACTTTTCGATTTTTTTATTTATTAACCCGAAAATAGAGTTAGCACTATTTTCTATTTAATCATTTTCCGCAATTTACAATATTCGCATTTAGGATCATCACAAGTTTTATTCCAAAAAGACAAAGAAAGAATTTCTTTAACTACTGCTTTTATTTGTTTTTCAAGCTCAACCACTTCTTCTGGATTTATATCAAACAATTCCTTCCGGTAATTGCCCTTGCTATCTGGTTCTATAAAATTAATTTCTCCAGCCACCATGTTAAATTTTCCATCCTGATAATAATTCAAAAGCAAATTATAAAAAACCAATTGGCGTTTATAGTCCCCAGTACTCGTTTTAGTCAAACCCTCTATTTCGTTGCGGGACTTAGGTTTGCCGGTTTTGTAATCTATGACATTAACGTTATTTGAAGAATCAAGGGAGATAACGTTATCTAATCTTCCATTAATCATAATGCCTTCTCCCAAGTCAATGCCATGAATGCTGAATTCGTTGAGCATATTCATGCTCCAAGATTTGTGATAATGATCGTAATACCCAGCAAGCGCTACCTTCCCTTTATCTAAAGCTTCTTTGTGGTCTTTTTCTTGAATCGGCTGATTATTCAAAGATTCAACAAACCTGCTAATAAGATATTCTTTGCCTGGATCCCCCTTTTTTATAAACTTATCAAAAAAAATCTTCAAAGCATTATGTATGGCCGTACCGAAAATTAAATGCTTGTTTGGAGCTTCGGGAATACGCAGTAAATTATTATAAAAATACTTCCAAGGACACTTAAGATAATTATTCAGGGCGGTTACAGAAAAACCCTGTTGATAGAAAAGTGAGTTCAAAAAAGCTTTTTCTTTGGCCGTTGAATGAAGTAAAGGCGTTGGAGCGAATTCCAAATCCTTTCGTTTATCAAATATTTCCTTTGACTCATCAACCTCAATTTCTTTTATTAATTCTGGCTTTATTTCCGTTATGAATCTTGAGGGCAACTGTTCTCGACCGTTCTGGTTTTGTTTTGCATAAAGTATTGAAACCTGCTTTTTGGCTCTAGTTAAAGAAACATAGAACAAATTGCGCTCGTCTTCATCGCTATCTCCAGTAAAACTTTCTTCAACCTTCTTCAATAAAGAATAAACCTGTCGCGGAAGTTTGATGTGTTCATAGTGACGACGAGAGCCCCAATGGCCGTCAACGGCATTAATAATATAAACGTACTCAAACTCCAGGCCTTTTGATTTATGAGCTGTCATTAATCTTACTCTGCCAGGAGCCTGTTTAAAAACAGTTGTCTTTATTAAAACATTATGCTCCTGAATAACATCGAGGTATTCAAAAAAGTGTTCAAGAGTATAGTCCTTATGACTTTCGATAAGCGATTTTATTTGGTCAAACAAGGCATGAAGTTTGGCTAATTTTTCAACGGAAACTGACTTATTCAAGATATAAACCAAAAAACCCGATTCTCGAACAACATCTTCAAAGGCCTGAACCGCTCCTTTATTTTTTGCTCCGCTTTTCCAGAAAGACAGATTTTTATATATTTCCAGTAATCTATCTATTTCTTCTATGCCTGCTTTTTCCATTATTTTACGATCTTTAATGATGTTATATAGATTTAATCTCAAACTAGCGATTTTATAAACATCAAGGGGTGGAATGCCAAAAATATCAACGTGAAGCATCTCTATTAATTCGGCTGAAGAACCGAAGTTCTGAACCGCCTTAAGGATAATAAGAAGCTTTCTAATATCCTCATCATTTAAAACGTCTTGGTCAGATTCAATAATAAAAGGAACACCAGCTTTCTCTAATATTCTAGTTATAGGAATAACATCTCTGTTTTCTCTATAAAGAACTGCGATTTGACTAGCTGATACTTTTTGCTTTAAAAGATTCTTAATGCTTTGAGAGAGGAAATATTGCTCTGCCTCTTGAGTTGGCAGAACGTGAAGATTGATAAGAGATTCTTTGTATCCAGATTTAGCTAAAAGCTTGCCAGCTTGAGAGTTAAGATTATAGGCCGCATTTAGAATAGTTTGTGTTGAACGGTAATTGCGCTGTAGAGTAATTAATTTAACGTTTTTGTAGAGATTCTTGAAATACATGAAGTTTTCCATGGAAGCTCCCTGAAAGCGAAAGATAGCCTGCTTTTCATCCCCGACTATAAAAAGATTGGGATTCTTATGGTAGTTGGCTAAAAGCTCAAGAATCTTATTCTGGGCGGTATTTGTATCCTGATGTTCATCCACTAAAATGTATAAATACTGCTCCTGTAAAGTTAAAAGCAAGTCGTTGTTTTTCTTTAAGACAACCATGGCCTGCATAATCATGTCGCTGTAATCATAAAACCTGGAAACACTTAAAGATTTTTGATAATCAGCATATATCAAGGCTAGCTCTTTATTTCTGGAAATGTGCTTTTGCATATCGATATATTTTCCTTTCATCTTTCCCTTATGAGCCCCGGCCTTGTGATAAAGATCTTCTGTTTTAATAAAAGCTTTTTCCTGTTCTTTGATAATATTGGAAAAATCTTCAGGCAACACGCCTTGCTGCTTTAATTCATTTATGGCGTTAATAATCGAACGAAGGTAAAAATAGCGACTGCCGAATGGTTTCAGATTTTTAATATTTGAAGAATCTATAATCTGACGAACTATCTGTACCTGATCGATCTCTGGAATATTGGTTGAACCGATAATTTCCGGGAAATCATCGGGATAATTTTTAATAATATCATTCGCAAACCCATGAAAAGTCGTAATATTAACGCGGTAAGCTTGAGATCCTATAAGTTCCGATAATTTTTTGCGCATGGAAACCACCGCAGACTCTGTAAAAGTCAAAGCTAAAATGGCTTCTGGCGGTGTATCTGTCTGAGCTAAAATATTGGCGATTCTCATCGTCAATAAATGTGTCTTGCCAGTGCCAGGTCCCGCAATAACCATAACAGGCCCTTCAATAGTTTCGACGGCCTGTTTTTGTTCTGGATTTAGATTACGATAAGCAATTTTAAATTTATTTTGAGCCGGACTGACCATAACTTTAAACTTTATTTTTAATTAATCTTTCAATATCTTTTCTTATATCCTCTGTAATTCGGCGCTTCAATCAACCTTGTTTGAGCCGTCCTTTGTAAGGCTTTATCAAAATTAAAATTCTCAGACAATTCAATCCCTTGAATCCTATCTATTCTGAACGTTCTTATATCGCGTGCGAGATGACAATAGGCAACGCAGTACGTGTTATTAAGAGCGTAGGGATCTATGGCACGCCACGAACCTTTATAGCGGATTCTGATTGTCTGATGATTGCTGAAAGCTTGTTCTAAATCCTTATCTTTATTAAAATCTTTTTTTGAAACTGACTCTCTTTCTTGGAGCGCCTCCTTGTACTTTTTGCGTGCGGTATTATAAGTTGCAAGTTGTCCATCGCTAAATTTATATTTAATGCTATCCAAATATTCAACTTTCTCCCTTGACTTGCTAGTGCCTCTGGCGTATTTCAGTGGACTCTCAGAAAAACTAAGCAGTTTATTATTATCATTTCTCGACAACTCATTATCGAGTTTTACCCGTCTTCCGCTACTTGTAGAAATGTATTCTCTAGAACTTGCGCTCGATTTGCATTCCAAACAAAATCTGCCAATCCCTGTAATAAGAGAGGAATCTCTAAACTTTGACAACGATTTTACTTCCCCACATCGGGGGCAAACTCTTGCTTTACCATTTCGTAGATCATGAATTGTATCTTGAACCTTATTAACTACATCGTGATTGTAAAGTTTTTTTTTAACGATTTTCTGTAATCCAGAATCAAGCGTTTTTATCGGATTTTCACCTAAATTAAACTTGTTTATCCGAAGAAACTTGTATCCGTAACCCTCTAAAATATGCTGTCTGTAAACATCTTCTGGTGAATAATATTCTTGGTAGTTTGACTCATTGACAACTTCTTGAGAATCTCCAAAATGTTCTAAAAAGCCGTCATACTCAATGATAACCTTGTGTTGTTCTCCTTCGTTGTCGTTATAAACTAATAAAAAGTCGACTCGATAATTTGGATGATTGTAACTTTTGTCAAGTTGTTTTAAGTATTTGCCTAATTCAAATTGAGGGAGTATTTCAGCATTTTCTTTATTCTCGTTCCAAAATTTAGTTCGGTAAAACCACTCTAAAACAAACGGCTCCATCTGAGATTTTCGATCGACGGTACTACTATCAAGTTCTCTTTGTCCTTCTGTAAGCGTATTCAAGTAATGTTGGAGAAACTCTTTTGTAGTTCCTAGGTATCTGTCTATTGGTTTACTAACAACAAAATGCATACATTCTCTCGCACGACTTAAACCAACATTCAATCGTTGTGCCTTAATTTTTCCTTCATCATCATCTAAGTCGATCTTGTTTAGATCGCTTATAAACACATAGTTCAGTTTATCATCTGCCTCGGTAGCAACCATTGAATAAAAAATAATATCCCTTTCTTCTCCTTGGCATGTATCAAATGTCATTATTTTCAACTTTAAAACATCGAAGAAGTAATCTGATTCAGGTAAATCACTAATTTTTTCGTAAAGTAAACGCTGTTGATTTGTATGCGGCGTGATAATACCGACTGTACATTTTTTATCTTGTTCTTTAAGTTTCTGGAGTTCAGAAATTATAAATTCTATTTCAGGAACATTTGTGTTTTTTGTAACCTCTTCCAGTCCATTGTGTTCTACTTCGGAGAATTTCAAGACATCTTGAATTGGCACTCCGCGTACCTTCATCACCTGTAAGTTTCCTTTATAAAAAAATTTATTCGAGTACGAAATTAACTCTTTATAGCCCCTGAAGTGTTTAATAAGTCGCGTTTGATAGTTATTTATGAACCCAAAGAAATCAAGTATAGAAACTTTAATGTTGAATTTCTCCAAGCGAACTACATCATCTGCCTCAGTTGAAATATGTTTCAAGAACACTTCTTTTAGATTTGCTAAGTGTTGCTTATTTATATCACTCCGCGCCAATGCAGATTTAACATTACTAAACTGTAAGTTATCACCAAGCACAATAACCTTTTTGGCTCTTAAGAGTGCTGGGAAAGCTTGTGCAATACTGACTTGCGAAGCTTCGTCAATAATAACTATGTCAAAAATTTCTGGTTCTAATGGTATATATTCGGCGTAATCTCTGATACCGGCTAAGATACACGGGAATGCGTTTTTTAATTTTTGAAATTGGTCCTTGGGAAATTTCTTTTTTGATTTTATTACTTGCTTGAGCGCCCTTGCGTCAGCCTTGTAGGTGTCAGTAAAATTGACAAATCTTTCATCCATAAGATATGTCATCTGCATTGTTACAATGTTCTCAATCTGCTTTATGCGTTCCCCATAGCTTAAATCTTTAACTTCGCTAAATTCATCGTTTAATTTCTGGTGAAGTGCGATATAGCGAGTTAGTTTTTCAAACTCAAGATCGGATATTTCAGTTAATCTGTTTTCGTATAAAGAGTTAAATACATCACTTTTAATACCTGCAACAATAAAGGTAGATTTATGTTTCTCCGTAGATTCCTTTAGGTAAGCAATGTCATTATCAATTTCCAAAAGAGTATCAATGTATTCCTTGCAAAAGCTTAACTCTTCAATTAAGCAAGGGATATTGTCTTTTTGAAGGAGTACATTAATGTTTTTGTTTTTCTTCAAATCAATATTGGAATCAACGATATCTCTTTCAATAGTTAAAATACTAGTAAATTCATCGTAAAGTGAATCAATTTCTACAACAACTGAAATATCGTTAAGGTCGTTAAGAGTTGAAATATTTACTTTGCCATCTGTGAAATCTTTAATGATTGGTTCTTTTTTTGAGTTTTCTTCATTTAGTAATCGAAGTTTTTCTAATTGTTCGCTTGAAAAGAAAGTATCCTCATTTTTCAAAAGAGAAGTAATAAGGTGAACAAAGTCTACATCACTAAACTCGTCAGGTTCGGTTTGTACTTCTAATATATATTTGTAGACACCAAGAATTATCTCGAGCTCTTTTAAATTCTTATGTGGGTTATCAAGTTTCGAGAAAATAAAATTTTTTCTGAAGTCTTGATTTAAGGGCTCTAATTTTTTCTTTTTACCAAAATAACCGAATACTCTGCTTCTTAAACTTTTTGCGGAGCTGATATAATTCTCAAGATTTTTTATGTCTACTCTATACGACTCTTTGAATAAATTTATAAGGGACAAATTGTCTTTGGCGAAATACCTAACTTTCTCTAAAACTTCTTTAAGTGTAAGTGTATACCTCGTAATCTCTTTTACTGTAGCTAAATTATCTAGTTCTTTATTATTCAAACCCATTAAGTTGACATACATTTTATTTTTTCGAATAAGATCGGCGGTTTCCGAAATACTATGCGAATAATGAATTAATTTTTTAACTCCGGTTTTATTTTCTCGAACTAGACTAAAATATATCCCCAAAGATTCATTATCCAAAAGCTTGCTATTTTCTGTGGTAAGTCTATTTATGTCTTCTAAGGCGGAAATTGCTTCCTCCAGATTTTCGGAGTTTTCTGTAGTCAAATCTTTCTTGAGGTCGAAGTTAAAAAATACTTTTTTATTAGTCTGTATTCTCTCTTTTAGATTAAGGAGAATAGATCTAATTTTTGTAAGCTCTTCTACAGAATCGTGATTTTCTATTGCCTCATTGATATCAACACAAAATCCCTGTTTATCAAAATAATTTTTCATTGAAACGAACTCATTTATATCTTCAAGAGAAATGCGCCTGTAAGCGTCTATCTGTTCCTCAAGTCCTTCTCTTAGCGCCTTAATTGAAACGTCTATGTGTTTATCGAGATCTGGAAACTTGCTTCTCACAGTACGAAATTGCTCAGTTATTCCGTCTATAGTTGGTTGAGCTAAAAGTTTTGGGTAAGCATTGCCTGTTTTTCCTAATCTCAAGAGCGGATTCTGAAATTTCTCATCTATGCGGACTTTGTTTAAGGTATTCACAATGTTCTTCTCAACCACATCTAAAGCTTCCTTCTTATCTGAAAGTACTAAAACAGATTTATCTTTAAGAATCGTGTCAAACACAATAGCAGTGATTGTATGACTTTTGCCTGTCCCCGGAGGACCTTCAACGAGTACATATTTACATTTATCGTTGTTAATCGCAGATAAGATCTGCTGTTGCTCACTATTTAGAGGTATCGGACTTTTATAAACTAATTTTTCATCCACAGATTTCTCATCCCATTCGTCTCTAATTGGTTTTGCAACTGACTCAGGATTTTTATAAATAAAATCATCAACGAGTTTTTGGAAACCTTCCATTAAATGGCTATCCGCCGACGCGTTCAATATATCCTCATAGTCATTCAAAAGAGCTTCATCTGATTTATCAAAAAGAGCAATATAAATGTTTGTGCTTACTGTTATGTATAAATTCCTACTGGTTTGAATATCCGGTTTTCTAACTTCAATCTTGTTATCAAGTTCAAGTAAATTAACAATTTCTGTAATGGTCTCTTGTAAAATAAGAGGCAGGTCTTTTTCGTGATCTGCGAGATAGATAATTCTGTCTGATATACTTTTTAAAGCGCCTTTCTTTTCGCGCTCAAGATTATATTCTTGGACAATATACGCAAGTGCTTTCTTGTTAATATAAATTTGCGAGTCAAATGTGACAAAAAACTCGTCGCTTTTTCTTTCAATAGAAAAAGGTATGTAAAAGATTGGATACTTATTTTTCTGATAGCTGATATCGTAGAAATAAAAATAAAATTCCTGCTTATCTTCTATTTTGAAGTTTTGATATAGCTCATGGAGATCGTTAAATAAATCGGATACCTTAAACATATCAAAAAACTTACTCAAGCTTTCTTGAATATCCTCAATATCTAAAACGCCTTTAAGAAGTTTCTTTATGTTGGCTTTTTCGCCACTTAAAATTAACTTGAGTGATTCAGATACGGCATCCTCAACTTTTTTAGTAAGTATGCTGGAAAGTTCTTCTTCTATCTGAAATATTGCATTCTCATCAGCAAGCTTGTTGTTCTGAAGTGGTTTTTCAATACTTCTAACCAAGTCAAGAACAATGTGCTTTTTGAATACAGACTCTACCTCTGTTATAACAGTGTTAAAAGCTTGCAAATAGTCATCCTTATATTTTACGGCTGATTGCTGAATTGATTCATCAATTTCTTTAACTAAATTCAGAACGTCTTTTTCCGATACTTTGTTTATTAGTTTTTTTATTAAATCGAGTAAGGATTTAGGTATATCTGCCTTATAAACTCCTTTTTGAATTGGACCGAGTTCGTTACCACTAAAAGAACTATTAACAAGTTTGTATCCTACTTTATAGAATGTTGGATATTTACTAAGATTAACCCCAGTTAATAAACCCTTATCGTTATGAATCTTAATACTGCGACGTGGTAGCCGCCGTTTATGGAAATCTGTTTCCAAGAATTCCATAAAGTAACGACCAACTTCTTTTACAAAAAGAGTTATTGGTGACGCTTCATTTTTTGTAGAATTATTATTTGGCATAATTACTTTTATTTCTTCAATAATTTTAAAATATCCGATTTTTTGTATCGCCTATCTCTACGACTACCAAATCGAATAGCTTTAAGAGCGCCTTTATTATCCCAATTTCTTAAGGTGTTGGGGTGAACGTTCAAGAACTCGCAAGCCTGTTTCATTGTTAGAATTTCTGGTAATTTGTTTTTATTCATAAATCAGAATATAATTAAAATATAACCTACTATTAGTTTACAATGCTAAAAAAGAAAAGTAAAGTGTAGAAAATGAAAAAGAAAATCAAAAACAAAAAACCAAAAAGTAAAAATATCCACTTTTTCCTACATGGCAAAAATTTAGATAAAATAAAACTTTTGGTGAGTTGGGATAAGTTCCAGGTAGATTTGCTGCAATTAAGGAAAGATTTCTCTATACCCTCGGAGGGGTTTTCAAGTAACGAGGAGATCAAAAAATGGGATAAAAAATTATCTCAAGATTCGGACGCTTTCTGGGAAACCGAAGATTATAAAAATAGAAGAAAAAAACTTTTATTATTGAGGAAAAAAGATTATAGGCAATTTCTTATAGAACAAGAGCTTATCAATGAAGATGTACCGATAAATAAATTCAATCGAGCCATAAGGAATTTAGTAAACAAATACCATCTTCCCTATAATTTCTTAGATGCTATAAAAATGTACGTCTATCATAATAAAATCGCATCGGTATTTCTTCCTAGTACAAACTTCTCTTTATCTTTTGACCCAGAAGGAAGAAAAGGAAAAACACGGTGGATAGAAATAAAGACGTACGCCCTGGTCACGGAAAAAGAAATTAGAAGTGCAGTAAAAAGTTTGAGGAATTTACAAAAGCTCTATTTCTCTCCCAATCTTACGCAGAATGTCAGAGTGCATAAAAATATCGATGTAGCAATTGCTATTGAAAAAGAAAAGAAAAATATAGATAGAAAAAGGGAAAAAGAAAAAGCCAGTTCGTATCTTGAAAAAGTAAGAAAACAATACGGGGAGAAAATGTATAGAAAAACTATAAGAGAGCGACAAACCGAAGGAATTAAATTAATAAAGAGAATAAATAAAAACACAAGTAGAGAAATAGCTAAGAAGATATTTGGAACTCCAGAAAAAGAAAATCTCGTAAGACAAATATATTCAAGATTACAAAAAGAAAGAAAAAGGCTATTCGAAACATAGCGTGACATAATTGTTGTAAAATAAGGTCACGGGTATTTGAAAAACGTCGTCATAATTATAAAAGGACGACGTTTTGTTTTTAAAACAATAAACATATGAACACAACTAATAATAAAATCACCACGATTCAATCCGATTATCTGCCGGCAATAACCGGTATAAAACGCATTCCCGAATTCATTGAATTTGTTCGGTGGAATGCACTCCCTACATGGTATCGCGAGCCGAAAACCCAAAAGGAGTTCGCTAAACGCGTCGGAGTCTCACCGGACACCCTTACTGACTGGAAAAAGCATCCCGAGTTCTGGCCGCTTGTGTGGCAATTTCTCCGTGAGTGGATGCAAGAACAAACTCCTGATGTTATTGGCGGACTGTATGAAAAAATCGTTTCTGGTAAAGGTTCTGCTAGTGACGTTCAATTATTCTTCCACCTCGCTAAAGGTGAACCAAAACTGTCGAAAAAGAAAAACTAAATTACAAAAATATGCCTAAAATAACAAAACCAAAACTAAATATATTGTATGTTTCCATAGATTCTCTCCGACCAACAGAATATAACCCCAGAAAAATCAGCAATGAATCAATGGAACAATTGAAAGAAAGTATTAAACGATTTCAGATGGTGGATCCAATAATCGCAAACATTGCACCGAATAGGAAGAATATCGTGATTGGTGGACACATGAGGTTACGGGTAGCAAAAGAGTTGAAGTTCAAGGAAATTCCCGTTGTTTACATAAACATTCCAAATATTGAACGCGAGAAGGAATTGAATATCCGTTTAAATAAGAATACTGGCGAATGGGACTGGAATTTATTGGCTAACTTTAATGAGGATTTCTTAAGTGATATTGGATTTAATTCGGAGGAGCTTGATGAGGTTTTCGGAATTGACGAGAACCCAGAAATCTTTGATCTTCAAAAAGAATTACAGAAACTCGGAATTCAAAAAATAGATATAAAGAAAGGCGATGTTTATAAGGTCGGTCCGTTTGTAAAGATAATGTGCGGAGACTCCACTATCGAAAATGACGTATTTAAGTTGATGGGTAAAGAAAAAGCCGACATGTGTCTGACTGATCCACCATATTTGCTTAATTATTTACAAGGTAAGAAAAAGCACGGAAAGGCCACTGAGGGTTTCGGTTACAAAAGGGACAGACGGTATTTGGAGACAGACTCCCTGCCCACTGATTTCACCCAGAAGTGGATGGCAAATATTGCAGGAATAGCCAAGCCCGATTTCTCCATTATCGTATACGAAAACTGGAAAAACATTCGAACCATATGGGGAGAGATGGAAAAGCACTGGAAGGTAAAGAACATGATTGTCTGGAACACCCCGAACAGGACGCAAGGATTCGCAGCTAAGTACAAATTCTTTAGTAAATACGATATAGCTATGGTCGGTAAATCAGGAGATAAAAAGTTGAATTACGAACCAGAAGATGATGAACTACAGAACGAGTACGAAACGGCTTTATATGCCGTTAGCGGAAAACCTCACTGGGAAGGTTATGAAAAGGGAAAGAAAATCTGTCCGTCAGATTTTATTCAGTTTAAGGTAGACGACGCTAAACACTCAGGGCAGGGTATAATCTTTGGGACCAAGCCAATACCCATACTTATTCCCTACTTGAAGGTTTTAACCAAAAGAGGCGACTTAATTGTTGATCCTTTCGGTGGTAGCGGAAGTACTGCAGCTGCAGCTCTAACCATGAAGCGTCGATGCTTTGTAATGGAGAAATCTCCCGTTTATACGGCAGTCATAAAACGTCGAATTGAAAAATTAACAAATTTAAAAGCTAAAAAACTATGAAACGAGATAGACTTAAAAATTCAATAATTGTAACGCTAAAAGAAATGCCAATCGTGCAAGTTGCCTGCAAAAAGGTTGGCGTTGGACGAACCACATATTACCGTTGGCGAGAAAATAAGAAATTCGCCAAGGAGGCCGATGTGGCTATTGCTGAAGGCGAAGCATTTATAACGGACATGAGCGAATCTCAGCTAATTTCCCTGATTCGCGACCGGAACTTTCAGGCCCTTCAATTATGGCTCAAGTCACATAGTCCAAAATACGGAAATAAGGTTGAAATTAGCGGTCGCTTAACGCATTCGGACGAAGAGCTCACGCCAGAACAGATGAGTTTAGTAAAAACGGCTCTTCGTCTTGCTTCATTTGATAAAAACCATGAAGAAAAAAAATAAACAAATGAATATAGAGGAGATTTTCGATGTAATGTTAAAAGACAAAAGGGTTAGATTAAGTATCGTAAAAAGAAGCCATAAGTTCTTCTTCTACTTTTACTTCCCCCACTATACCGAATTTTCCATCGCTCCTTTCCACGAAGAAATATTTCATATAACACAGGATACAGATATCCGTAGTGCAATAATACTTGGTTTTCGTGGCTGTGGGAAATCAACCCTACTTTCGCTTTCCTTTCCTCTCTGGGCTATTCTCGGAGAACAAAAAATAAAACATGTTCTAATTCTAAGTAGAACACAGCAGAAAGCCCAAACACTACTCCAGCAGATCAAGTACGAGCTCGAGACAAATGATTTACTGAAAAAAGATTTAGGACCCTTCCAGGAAGAACGCAGTGGCTGGAATTTGGTATCGCTTTATCTGCCTTATTATGATGCCAAAATTACCGTTGCCTCTACCGAACAGAGTATCCGCGGCATACGCCACAAACAATACCGCCCGCAATTAATCATCTGCGACGATTTGGAAGATATGGATTCCGTCAGAACAAAAGAAGGAAGGGACAAAATATACAATTGGCTTCTCGGTGATGTAATCCCTGCCGGAAGCAGATATACCCGACTTATGATTATTGGAAGCTTGCTTCATGAAGACTCTCTTATTAAACGACTTCAGAAAAATATCGAGGAAAATAAAATGCGCGGTATTTATCGAGAATATCCCCTTCTGGACGAGCAAGGTAATTGTGCCTGGCCCGGGAAATTTCCCAATCAGGAAGCCATCGAAGAGGAAAAAACAAAAGGCATTACAGAAATCACCTGGTTGAGAGAATACCTTCTTCGTGTTGTTTCTGAAACGGGACGCGTGGTTAAACCCGAATATATTCATTATTACGATTACGACAAAGAGCTCCCGAATGATAAAGATTTTGTTCAGACCTATGTCGGAGTCGATTTAGCGATATCTGAAAAAAATAGTGCACACCGCACGGCTATTGTTGCTATGAGAATTTATCAAGTGAAAGATAAAAAGTATGCTTATATTATGCCTTTTCCTTTTAACGATACTGTAGGATTCCCGGAGCAGGTAACACAGATTAAGCTTCTGGTGACAAATACAGAAGTATACTCTAATCCGACAATTTTCGTTGAAAAAGTCGCCTATCAGGAATCTATTATTCAGCATTGTCATAGTTTAGGAATTCAGGTTGAGGGCGTTCCTCCGCACGGAGACAAACATGAACGACTTGCGCTTACTACAGCCGCAATAAAAGAAGGGCTTATCCTTTTTCCCACAAAGGGTGCCGAAGAACTTATTCTCCAGCTCATCGGTTTCGGTGTAGAGAAATACAACGATCTCGCGGATGCTTTTTCGCTCGTAGCCAACCAATTCATCATATATTGCAATCAACCAGTACCGCATTTCGAATGGCTCGATATCGGGCCACGAAGAAGAATGGGGCTACTATCAGACGAAGAAGATAATGAAGGATGGAGGCCCTTTCCTTAGAGCGATTTAAGAACGGTTTAAGGACGCTTTAAGTTGTCAACAGCTTACCAACTATGGGGACTGGACTCACTAGCCGGGTTGCGTCATTCATATCCTTGAAAGGTCGAAACAAGCAATTAACAACCATTCAAGGATATGGAAAAAACAATACCAACCCAAATAAATGGCTATCAGCCCCCTGCTGTTTTGCCTTCTGCAAAGTACTGTCTTTATGCCAGAAAATCTACAGAATCCGATGAAAGGCAGACTCTATCTATAGACAGCCAGGTAAAAGAAATGCTTCGGCTTGCCGAAAAAGACGGTCTTGAAATAATTGATGTCAGACGTGAAGCTCATTCTGCTAAAGATTCTGGGGAACGACCGGTATTCAACGAGATAATCGCCGACATTAGACGTGGCAGATTTAACGGAATTCTTACGTGGGCCCCGGACCGACTAAGCAGAAATGCCGGAGACTTGGGAACGTTAGTAGATTTAATGGATCAAAAGGTTCTTTTGGAAATCAGAACCTTTGGACAGAAATTTATTAATTCCCCTAATGAAAAATTCCTGTTGATGATTCTTTGCAGCCAGGCAAAGTTAGAGAATGACAATAAAAGCCTGAACGTAAAGCGCGGACTCAGGATGAGATGTGAAATGGGTTTATGGCCCACCACCGCTCCAACGGGCTATCTCAACGAAAAAAGGACCGACCGTAAGGGGTACGTCCTTGTTGATCCTGAGCGTGCTCCAGCTATAAAGAAAATGTTTGAAAAAGTAGCTTATGAAAAATGGAGTGGCAGAAAACTCTATCACTGGCTTAGGTTTGATCTAAACTTCCGAAGTAAAAGCAACCATCATCTTTCTCTGAGTAACGTCTACTTAATTCTCCAAAACTCATTCTATTGCGGAATTTTTGAGTATCCTCGAAAAAGTAATAATTGGTATACCGGGAAACACGAACCCATTATCACCAAAGAGCTCTTCGAAAAAGCTCAAGAACAGTTAAAAAGAGACCAGATTCACAGAGGAGAAAGCAAAGAATTCGCCTTCACTAAATTAATTACCTGCGGATTGTGTGGCTCAGGAATAACTGCCGACGAGAAGTTTAAGAAATTAGCAAACGGTACGGTTGCCCGTTACATCTATTATGGATGTACCAGAAGCAAGGATCTAAATTGTAAGGGCGGGTATATTAGAGAAGAAGAATTGATAAATCAGTTTTCGCAGCTTCTTGATAAAATTAGTTTGGATGAGCTAGGAATGCGTGAAAAAATTGAAAAAGAGATTGAAAGATATCAAAAATTCCAGGCCGAAGTCTTAAGAAAAAAGGGGAAGATAGAAAAACCAAAAGAAGTGGATATTAGAAATTATGCAAAATATATCTTAAAGGCTGGTTCAATAGTAGAAAAAAGAGAACTTCTGGCTTGCTTTAAGAGTAAACTGCTCCTTAAAAACAAAGTGGTCTATCTGGAAAAATAGACGGAAGTGTTTTATAATGGAAGAAGACAACTAAATATGGCCTAAACCTTATATTCTATAAGGCATGGCATAAAAACCCATCGAAGATATTAAGCTCGTCGTCAGAGCACTCTTCGATGGGTCATATCCCGAAAGGGGTATGGGTGGCCGTAAGGCCATCGCTGGCGGCGAGCTTTGTGTTATACCGCCAGAACTAAAGGTCGTGTGAACATATATAAACCTAATAAGAGATAAAATATGACTGACGAAATAAAATCTAAAAAACCAATATGGAAAAGATGGTGGTTCTGGTTAATTATTATCTTCGTAATAATTATTATTGCTTCTGCTGGTGGCGGAGGAAAGAAACAAACAGCACCATCTCAGACAGAAACACTTACTACCTACTCAATTAATCAAGACATTAGAGTAGGAGATGTAAGATGGAAATTGATTGAAGTAAAAAACAGGGGTAATATCTTAAAAGCTTCGGAAAGCCGGTATCCTACTATTGCCGAGAATAAAACAACTACAGGAAAATTTATTGAAATAACGATGGAAGTGGAAAATTTAGGAACGGAAATGAAATCTGTCACAAACCTTGATATTGTTGACAATAAAGATAGGAAGTTTATTCCTGCATCGGACGTAAGTGAATGGATACCAGAAGAAAAAGAAATGTTTCTTCTTAGTAATCTTAATCCGAATATGCCTCAACAATTTACAGATATATATGAATTACCATCAGATGCAGCTGGTTTAAAAGTGAAAGTCGGCGACTTATCGTTCTGGGATGACGAAGAAGCTTTAATTGATTTGGGCATATAAAACAAAAAAAACACGGCTTTTAATGGCCGTGTTTTTTTGTTTGCTTTATACTCTGAATAAGTGCGTTCGGTCGTTTGAACCGAGCACTAGTCTACTCCGGGGGACGGACGACATTCAACCTATTTTATGACTTCAAAAGAGGTTTTTGAGATACCTGTTTTGGTTAAACTATTTGTTTGAGTTTTCTAAGAATTTTTTGGTCATTATTTGTAGCAATTCTTAGATCAACGATCTTTTGATACCACCCAATCGCCTCTTTAATCTCGCCCTGCTTTTTGGCGTTTCTTCCTAGGGCACGGTAAGCCATACCGGCAATGCCTATCGGTCCCGGAAGAATATCACCTTTCCATTCAGGTGAGTGTTTAACTCTTTCACAAGCATCAAGGGCTACCTCTGCAGCTTTTTTGTAATTACCTCTTTTGTAATACAGTTCTGCGTAAGGACACAAACATGGCTCATACTCTTGGGTGTTTTCTGCAACGAACGCAAGAATACGTTCAGCCTCATCTAGATCTCTGATAATAGCTTCTCCAACCAACATAAATCCTAAATCACTGGCAATAGTAACCTGATCAAGATACCCAATGTAATGTCGTTTTTCAAGTGGAAGACGAACCGGTAGTTGATTTTTAGCTAGTTTAAGTGCGTGTTTGAAATAAGCGGTGGATTTTTCTAAAAATGGTTTTCTTTCGTTTCCTCGAATATGCCAAGAAGTGTAGTTACGCCAAGCAATACCTAGCCAAAAAGCAAGTCTTGCATTCTTAATTTCACCATCTATGTAAGCTTCAACCGCTACTAAAACCTTATCCATATTAGGTTTTTTGTGCTTCTCCTCATTGAAAGAAGCAGCAATTTCCACAAGAGCATCTATAGCCTCTTTATCGTTTTTGAATCGTGGTTTTTTAAAATTGAAAAAGCTCATTGTTTTTGCATAATTCTAAGTACCTTAACTCCCTACTCACTAATTTTGAAGTTGCCCAACGATGGGCTTTTTTTGTTTAACTAAAATCCAGAACCGTCACCGATTTTCATAATTTAACAATCTTTTAATTTAATCCTCCCAAATTAGTAACGGCTCTTTCAATCGTCTTAAAACAATCTTGAAGAGTTCTGTGAATTTCTTTTCCAGAGAATCTTAAAACGTGCCAGCCAAAACTTTCTAAGTTGTTATTTCGCTGTCTATCTCTGTCTAAAGCTTCGGGTAGAATATGATATTTTTCTCCATCGCATTCAATATCAATATTTGCTTTGCGACAAAATACTCCGAAATCCAAACAATAATTTTGCCCTCCGGCTCTAACATATAATTGCCTCTCAGCTTCTATCTTTCGCTTTTTCATTTCATAGTACATCTTCTCTTCTAATGGACTAGTATCATACAAATCATTAATCTCTTGGGCACTAAATAATTTTTCTCTACTGGTTGGAATATGCACAATTCTTCGCCATTTTTTACTTGGAATCGGATTTGGTAATTCTTTAATTTCTCCTAAATGAAATTGAAAATAATCTTCTTGTGCCTTTTTATGTCGGGATTCTTCTGGAAAAAGTTGAATTCTTTTAACGGTATCTACTTTTTGAACCTTGGCATAGTAAGTTACTTTGTATTTTAATCTTTCACCAAAAATTGCTGGAAAATAAAAAGCTAAATACTCAACAGAAGAAGCATTTTTAGGAGCCGATTCAACCGGAACATGATACCATCTTTCTTTTTGAATTATAGGCCAAAGATTTTTCCTTGGTACAATTCCTACTAACGCTGGCTGTTTTGGCATAAATCTACCTTTTTTCTCTATTAGATTAAAATTGATTGGCTAATTCAAAATTCAGAACTGTTTTCATAACTACAATAAATATCCTATTTATCTTCTACAATTTAACCTCTTTTGTTCTTCTTTCATTCTAAAATTAAAATAATCCGCAAGAAAATCGCATGACTGTCTGTCGTATTCTTCATTCAGTTCTTTCCATAAATTTTTAAATTTACCGTAATCCCTATTTACTTTCTTAATTATGATTGACGTAGGAATTTTGAATTTTAGATTATGACACCCCGGATGATCAGAATCATTATGGGCGGGAAATCTATCTTGGATCTCTTCAGGACTCATTGTCAAGCAGTCAGTTAGGTTTTCAAAGAACTGACTTTTTTTATCTTGATTATCTTTATCTAATAGTTTTTCTTCCATAAAATATCTGAAAGCGTCACAAAATGCCTCACCCCACATCCCACGACCATTATATCTATTTTGATGTAAATCGTCGCTATGCCAAAGAGGAGATTTATGAAAAGCTGAATGAAAAACTTCGTGGAATAAAACACCCATATTATTTTTATCAACTACTATTTGAATCTCTACGTAAATATTATTGTTATATTTTACAAGATTCCATTTTTCATTACATCCAGCCATAACACACTTAATTTCAACCCAATTATTACTAACTTCTGCGAACTTCTGTGCATCATCCCCTACAGAATTAAATAAACCCCACAATTTTTCTCGTAATTCTTGGTCGTAAAAACATGGTAAAAATTTTTCCTTATCCATAAATCTTATCTTTAATTAATTTTCCCTAATTTTTATTTTTTCCTGTTTTTGCAAATTCTTTCATGTTTCTCAAATTCTGTTTTTGCATCAAATCCCTTATTACAATATTTGCACCTCCAATTTTCTTTTCTTGATATGACAGAACCACTGACAATAACTCCGCAATAAGGACATTTTGTTTCAAATCTATCTCCTTCGTTTGTATTTTTTTCTATTATCTTATAATTGAATTCTTGCTCGCAAGATGGACAAGAAAGTTTGATAGTTTGGGTGTCTTTTCCAGTTTTTAATTTATATTCTTTTTCAAAACTAAAACTTTTTGTAAATGAATTATTCGCATTGGGAGAAATAAATGTTTCCTGAATTGTTCCATTTTCTCCTTCAAAATGCTTAATTATTATTTGTTTAATCAACTTTTTATTTGGAAGTTGATCATTATGCCAACAAAACATAAGAGGAACGCTTGCCTTAGGATATATGTATCCTTTGAAAAATCCTCCAGAAAGCCTTGTATACGCTTCAATTTGGTTATCAAGAGTATCAATTATTATAGGTAAATCTTCCACTATTACATACACCTTATGATCCGTAGAATTGATCATTTTTACGTAAACAATGGTTGCTATATTTTTGTCTTGCATTAAGATATTTTCTTCAATTTTATCAATATTAAACAAGAGATTGTCATTTTTAGGCACTACTTTATTTTCATCAATAGAACCACTTTTGTCTTTAAAGAATTCATAGATATCTTCTCCTCTTAAATAAATTTTCTTAATCTCGCTGTATAATCTTTCCCAATCCCATAATTCTACATGCGTTTGTCGGGCAAGTTTTTTTGCAGCCTTGGTAAAATCCGAAGTAGTTACAAGTATAGCTTTATCGCATTTATAATATTCCCTTCCTCCAATTACTTGATTAAGTTCTTTTACTCCTACTAAATTTCCTCTTTCGTATCTTTTCACTTGCACTGCGGTTTTTAAATTATCTTTTGTTAAAACTACATCAGCTCCAAAATCTCCTGTGGATTTTGTAATTTCTGCTTGATAACCAGAATCTTTAAAAAGTTCGCCAATAAACTCCTCAAAATGATAAGGAGTCATATTCGCAAATCTAGTAGGGATATTCTCTTTCAATTCATCTAAAATACTCATGTAACTATTAACTATATTGTTTATAGGTGTGTTTTTTGATATTTAGTTTTTTTAAAATTTCACTAAACCGTACATACCTCATGTTTAAATATTAATGCTTTTCTAATGAAACGAATTATTGAACTCCTGCATCTGGAATCTCTGAAGTAGCAATGGGTTGATAATTTACTTTTCCTAAATTAATGTTGTCGTAATAATCATGTATTATATTATCTACTATAGAACTATCAGTAGTGCCCCAATAGTTGTTAGTTGCTATTATGTCGCTGACTTGTGACAACCATAAAGTTTCACCATTTTCCCCGTTATTGAGAATGTTGTTATATTGAATGGTTGGATTTGCATAACAACATATAGAAAAACCATTCTCATTATCTTTAATTATATTTTTAGAAATATTTGGGGAGCTCCCAGCACCTATTTCAAAAGCTTCAATATTATCAGTAATCGTATTGTTAAAAATAGTTGGGCTACTCCCATGAAGATATACCGCTTTGTTACTATTAATTATAGTATTATTTATAATCACAGAATTACCATAAGATAACATAAGTGAATTTTCATTATGAGTAAAAAAAATACTACTAATAAAAGGGCTACTGTTATTTATCCATATACCCCGATAAGCATATTCAATTTTACAATTTTCGATTATGCTTCCACTTACATAAGTAGTGTCACTTACTATTGCATCATTACTTAAGTCTGTAAAATTTATTTCGTTCCAATCACGAGCACTTGGATTTCCGTTATTGGAAGTAAAAGTAATCACTTTGCTTTTAGTGCCAATGGCTTTCAACATACCACCGACATTAATACCTGTATTTCTCTCAAACTTAACCGTAACTCCTGGTTCAATTTCTAAAGTAACTCCCTCTAACACCTGAATGGTTTCAGTTACGATATAAGGACTATTTGTTAAAGTTAATTTAGAATTTTGGGTAATATTTCCGCCTAGTGGAGAGGTTAAAACCGTATTTTCTTGCTCACCAACAACCAAATCTATGCCATTAGAAATTGGTAAGGAGTATGTAGTATTTGAGTATTTAATATCATATCTTATACTTAATAATTTCCACACACCAGGCTTATTATAGATAACATTGATAGGAAAAGTGAATTCCTCTTTATTATTTTCCCAACCCAAGCTTCCCACTCCAGCACTAAAAGAATTATAAATATCATCTTTTTCGTTATAAAAATTAAAATATATCCCTTTTATTTTTGAATAATCAAAATTTGGTTTAAGTATTTTAAGATGACAAACAAAATCAGTATAGGTAGAAGTCTTTATTTCTTTTGGGCTAATAGAATATTCTATGTCTTGTTCGTTTAGTTGGAACGATTCACACCCAGGATCTGATGAATCAATATTACCATCGCAGTCATTATCTTTACCATCTTCACAATTTCCATTCTCAATATTTTCTTCAGTGTTATATCCTCCACAAGAACAAGAACAATCTGAGCAACTATCCCTAGTATAAATACAAGAATTATCAGAACAATAATAATCTAAATAATTATTTCCTGAACATCCATCTGAATTATTACAACTAACACAATCAGTGCAACCGCAACTATTATCTGTGTTTTGACAATAGTTGATACAAGAACCTAAATTACAGTATTGACAATCAGAACAATTTACCCCAGCACAAGAATCAGTTTCTACTTCCGGCTCTGATTCATACTCGGGTTCTGGTTGTGATTCTTGTTCTATTTGAGAAGTTTCCTCTTCTATTTCTGGAGTAATCTCTGACTCCTCAACTTTTGGAATAAATTCTGGCCCTACGGTTTCTTCTTCGATTAGTTTAATTTCTGATTCAGGTTTTGTTTTCTCTGCTGATTTTTGTTCTTGTCGAACAATTTCTTCTTGGCTTATCTTTAATCGCTCTGTTTGTAATTCTTTTAATTCAGTCTCTTCTGTAATTGCGATTTCTTCAGCTCCTTTAAATATTTGAGAAATATTAGCAGTGATAGATGCTAATTTCCCTTGTTTATACAAAACCACACCAGTTGTTACTGTTGATACAGCTATTACAGAAGCTATGATAACTATTAATAATGGGATTGCGATAAAACCTTTTTGTTTCATAGTTAATTATAGATTTATAGCTAACTTCAAATTAACTCTATTTTGCAAAAATTTCAAGCAGAATCAATAAAAACACGCCGTTCGGTCTCCCGAACACCTCACGAGCCTGCTCTGGTGCTGCGATTCGAACTGTCTCAAATTCGAATAAAGTTCGATGTCCTAACGGGGTACCGGGATATTTTCTCGAACTATTTGTCAAAATATGAGGCGGATCGGTCTCTCGAACCGCGCTCAAGGTGGCTGCCGGGCTAGGATTCGAAGAGTTGCCCGAAGGCATTGCCTCCTCCCCCGCTAAAGCGGGGTCGTCGCAATTCGGGAGCAAGGCTCTCACCACAGTCAGGCAAACAATATGTAAATTTAAATACCAAAAGGTATTAAAATTTTCATTGCTGCCGGGCTAGGATTCGAACCTAGAATATTCTCCTCCAAGGGGAGACGTCCTACCGTTAGACGACCCGGCAATGTTTATTTAATAATGAATACTTTTTACCTTTCTTGGTGGATTATGTCAAATGTTGCTAATTCCAATGGAAGTTGCGGAATTGAGGAATATTTCATTTTGTTTTCTGCGTCCAAAAAAAGGTTTAAAATACGCTGAAGTTCCTGGGAGTTGAACTTCTCTGCCTGAATTTGAATTTTTTCTTGTTCTTTTTTGGTTAAACCAATAATCGCCGGGTTCGTTGGACCGGGGTTTATTTTCAAAAGCATTGTCTGCCTTAAATAACGAATCAAGGCCTTGGCAAATTCCTGAGGGTCATAACCTTTCTCAAAGGTCTCTTCTAAAAATTTAATGGTTTTCTCTCCGCTTTTTTCAGAAATAAAATCAACGAACTGACTAATCAAACTTATATCGGTTAATCCCAATAAACTTTTTATATCCTCTGTTTTTATAATTCCCTCCCGCCCTAAAGTCCCGGAGAAAGTAAGAGTTTGGTCTAATAAACCTTCTGCATCTCTCAGCGAACCGCCGGAATTTAAAGCAATAAGCTCCAAAGCCGGTCTGTCAATTTTTGCTTTTTCTTTTTTAGAAACAATGTCTAATCTTTTGATAATTTCCGATAGAGTTAGTTTTCTGAAATCAAATCTCTGGCATCTGGAAATAATCGTTGGAATCATTTTATGAATCTCGGTTGTAGCTAAAACAAAAATGGCATGAGAGGGAGGTTCCTCCAAAGTTTTTAAAAGAGCATTGACTGCTTCGCGGGTTAACATATGACACTCGTCAATCACAAAAACTTTGTGTTTTTCTTTTGTCGGAGCAAATTTAATCCCGTCTCTCAATTCTCTGATTTCATCAATGCCTCGGTGTGAGGCAGCGTCAATTTCAATTAAATCTAAAGAGTTGCCTTGTTTAATTTCCAAGCAAGAAAAGCATTTATCACAGGGCTCAAATTCAGAATCTTTATGATTACGGCAATTTACTGCTTTTGCCAAAAGCCGAGCCATAGTTGTTTTACCGCTGCCCCTCGGGCCGGAAAACAAATAAGCGTGGGAAACCATGCCCGAAGAAATGGCATTAGTCAGGGTTTGAACCACATTCTCTTGGCCAATAATTTCAGCAAAGGTCTGCGGCCTGTATTTTCTGTATAAAACTAAATTAGCCATAATTTAATTTAAGATTATATATTTTACCTTAGCGAATCAAGGTTCTGCTGAGCGTTAGCGAAGCAGGTTCTTATTTTTTAAATACTACAAATTTATATCCGAGGAAGTTCCAGACAAAAACACAGAGAACAGCTATAAAAGCTCCGAATATTGCCCAGATTTCTGCTGACAAGCCGAATTGAGGACCAATAGCGCTAACTACAAAAGAGGCAACGGCAACATTAAGCAAAAACCCAATTCCAGCCACTAAGTAAAACTTTCCAAATTCTTTGCCGGCTCCCTTGGTTTCTTTTTTTTCAAAAGTCCAAAACTTATTCCAGAAATAAGAGTTTACTACCGAACAACTGAAGGAAAAAGCTTTGGAAACAGAGTAGAGCAAACCCGCGGTAACTCCAAAAATTGTTAATAAAAGAATCAATATCCCAAAATCAACAAAAGTATTTAAGGCACCGACTAAAACAAATTTAGCCAGCTGGAAAAGGGCTGGGATTTTTTTTGTCAAAAGAGAAGCAACAAAAACGCCGAAGATTGAAAGAAGGGGTAAAACTATAGGGAAATACCATGCCAGTTGGATTATAAAAGAAGGCATTTCCGGTAAATATTTTGGCGCATATTTTAAAACGCCGAGAAAAATTAAGGCAATCGCTTCTCCGATAATAATCGGATATATAATATTTGCTTTTTTCATAATTATTATTTTTTTAATTACTTAATTATGTTTTATTATTTTATCATAAATTCGAATTTTTGAAAAGAGAAAATTTGTGATAAAATAAAAATAGTTATCTGTTTACATAATATGCTTAAACTTTATAATACCCTAACCAGAAAAAAAGAGATTTTCAAAACCAGAAAATATAAAAAGGTAAATCTTTTTGTTTGTGGAATAACAAGTTATGATTTTTCTCATATTGGTCATGCAAGGACCTATATTGTTTTTGATATGATAGTTAAATATCTCAAGCAAAAGGGGTATAATGTTTTTTATCTTCAAAATATTACTGATGTTGATGATAAGATTATAAATCAAGCAAAAAGACAAAAGATTTCTTGGAAAAACCTATCCCGAAAATTTGAAAGAGAATACTTAAAAGATATGAAATCCCTAAATATAAATAGTGTCACCAAGTATGCCAGGGCAACGGGTCATATTAAAGAAATTATCAGTCAAGTTAAAAGATTGTTGGAAAAGGGCTTTGCTTACCAGATAAAAGATGGGATTTATTATGATATTTCCAAATTCAAAAATTATGGGAAACTATCAAGAAGAACAGTTTTGCAAGCCGAAGACGGGGTTTCCAGAATTGATGAGGCAAAAGATAAAAAGAATAAAGGGGATTTTTGCTTATGGAAGTTCTCCAAGCACGGCGAACCAAGCTGGCCCAGTCCTTGGGGATCCGGTCAGCAAGGCCGTCCTGGCTGGCATATTGAAGATACTGCTATTACTGAAAAATATTTTGGGCCCCAATATGATATTCACGGCGGAGCAAGAGATTTAATCTTCCCTCACCATGAAGCTGAAATTAGCCAGATGGAAGCTATATCTGGCAAAAGCCCAATAGTAAAATATTGGCTTCATGCCGGGTTCTTAACTGTCAAGAGAAAAAAGATGGCAAAATCTCTTGGCAATTTTATTACTATCAAGGACTTTTTAAAAAATTATTCAGCCAGAATTCTACGCCTGTTTGTTCTCAAAACTCATTACCTCTCCCCTATCAATTATAGCGAAAAAGAGATTGACCAAGTTAAAAAACAATTAGAAAGAATAGATGAGTTCGTAAATAAAATTAAAACGCAAAATGCAAAATGCAAAAATAAAAATTCAAAAAGAGTTAATGGTCTAATTTTAAAAACTGAAAAGGATTTTAAATGCTATATGGAAGATGATTTTAATACCCCGAGGGCTTTATCCACAATCTTTAATTTGGTCAATAAGGAAAATAAGTTATTAGACAAAAATAAATTAAGTTTTTCAGAAGCTAAAAAAATTTTAAAATTTTTGAAGGAAGTTGATAAAGTTTTTAGCTTTATCTTTTGGGATAAAAAAGAAGCTGTTAAAATCCCCTCTTTTATTAAAAAAATGGTCAGAGAAAGAGAAAAAGCACGCCAGAAAAAGAACTGGAAATTAGCTGATGAAATCAGAAAAAAAATCAAGCAAATGGGTTATCAAATTAAAGACACCAAAAAAGGCCCGAAAGTGAAAAGAATCTAAAAACAAAAATAAAATAAGCCTGTAGTTTCAAAAACTACAGGCTTTTAAATCTTTACATAAATTAAGGTGATAATCATTTAGATAGGTGCTTGGCAAAATCCTTGATAGCGGAAACTGACTTAGAAAAACCGGTTTTTATCTCACCTTTTGCGTTGTTAATTAATTCCTGCTTCACTTCTGGAGATTTATCAATTAAGTTGCGAATTATTTCAGGCGATTTCCCGTCGCTAATTTCCTTAACACAATGAACTGTATTGTCAACCAGAACCGAAGGATCATTTTTCTCACACCATCCCACTGCTCTATTTGCAACATCGTTCATGAACATAAGGAATAAGACGGGAAATATTAACCAAGTCACATAAAGTAACTTAATTCTAACCCTTGAAGTTATCCACAGAGCAATCGTAAGACCCGCAAGAATAAACGCTATCACCTTCCACTGATTAGGCAGTAAGCAACCTAATGCACCAAAAAACAAAAACCAAGCCATTGATATCTTTCTTCCTTTTTCCATTCTTATTTCTCCTTATTAAAAATTAAAGGTTCTATTTTTACTTTAATTTAATTATAAACATTGTCAATATTCTGTCAAGTAAAAATGCGGAGGGCTTGCCCTCACAACCAAACAAGGACAGCCCGTTAAGGGCGGATAAATTGGCAAAGCCAGTCCTTGTTATGGTGTGAGGGCTTGCCTATTCTTTTTGTTTCTGATAAAAAGAAGTATCATGGCTAACGATACTAACCACAAACTTCCTCCTCAGAATATTGAGGTAGAAAAATCATTATTAGGCTCTTTGATGTTAGATAAAAATGCTATTATCAAGGTAGCTGATTTTTTACAACCAAGAGATTTTTATAAGCGAAATCATCAGCAAGTTTACCAAGTAATTTTAGAGCTTTTTGAAAAAGGAGAACCGGTTGACTTACTTGCCGTTTCTACCCGCCTCAAAGAAAAAAAACTCTTTGAAGAAATTGGCAGAAATAGTTATTTAACTGAACTTATTAATACTGTTCCTACTGCTGCCCATATCTCAAATTACGCCAAAATCGTCCAAAGAAAAAGAATTTTAAGGGACTTGATTGAAGCCAGCCAGAAAATTAATTCAATGGGTTATGACGAAAAAGAAGATATTGACGTGCTTTTGGACCGGGCTGAACAAAGAATCTTCAGTATTGCCCAAAAAAGTTTAACTCAACGGTTTATCCCAATTAAAGATGGCTTAGAAGATGCTTTTGAAAGAATTGATAAACTCTCCAAACATGAAGGAGGTCTTCGAGGACTTCCAACTGGCTTTACTGATTTAGATAATATATTAGCTGGCCTCCAAAAATCTGACCTGGTAATTTTAGCATCCAGGCCATCTTTGGGAAAGTCCTCGCTAGCTGTAAATATTGCGACTAATATTGCCATCAATCAAAAAATCCCAATAGGACTATTTAGTTTAGAAATGTCAAAAGACCAGGTGGTAGACAGATTGATTGCCAGTTTATCTAATGTTGACTTATGGAAGTTACGGACTGGCCGGCTTTCAAGCGAAGGCGAAGATAATGATTTTTCCAGAATTCAAGACGCAATGGGTCTGTTATCCGAAGCCCCAATTTATGTTGATGATGCCGCCTCTTCTAACGTTCTCCAGATGAGAGCAATGGCAAGAAGGTTGCAAGCAGAACGCGGATTAGGGCTTATTATTATTGATTATTTACAACTGATGGAACCCAGAAATCCAGCAACCACTATGGTCCAACAAGTAACTGAAATCTCCCGGGCGCTTAAGGGTTTAGCCAGAGAGCTTAATATCCCGGTCCTTGCTTTGTCCCAGCTATCCAGAGCAGTAGAACAACGTTCCCCTCAAATTCCCAGATTGTCAGATTTGCGTGAGAGCGGCGGACTGGAGCAGGATGCGGATGTTGTGCTCTTTATATTTCGCGAGGATAGATATCGCTCCGATACTGCCAGAAAAAATATTGCTGACATTATTATTGCCAAACATAGAAATGGACCTATAGGAAAAGTAGAATTATATTTTGATGACAGGATAGTATCTTTTAGAAATTTAGAAAAAGAAGAATATACGGAGTAATTTTCAATTTTCAAAATGTATCCACCCGCAATTCAAAAACTTATTGACTTGTTTTCTAAGTTTCCTACCGTTGGGCCGCGAACCGCTGCCCGATTTGTTTTTTATTTAATAAAATTGCCTCAAGATAACTTTGACGAGCTTTTAAATTCAATAACAAACTTAAGAAAATCAATAAAAATTTGTTCATTTTGCTTTAACCCATTTGAGGATTCAGAAGAGACCTTATGTTCTATTTGTAGAGATAATTCGCGGGACAAAACATTACTTTGTTTGATAGAAAAAGAAATTGATTTAATTTCAATTGAAAAAACCAAAAAATATAAGGGTCTTTATTTTATTTTAGGCGGAACAATCAACTTAAAGAAAAACAATACAAACAATATTAAGATTGAGGAATTAAAACAAAGAATTGAAAATAACAGTTTCGAAGAAATCATTATTGCTACCAACCCCACTACCGAAGGCGAAGCCACTGCTTTATATATAAAAAGAGAGCTGAAATCTTTTAATATTAAAATCACCCGCCTCGGCCGGGGTCTTCCTGTTGGCGGCGAATTAGAATATGCTGACGAAGACACCCTTTCTTCCGCCTTTGAAGGAAGAAAATAAGAACCTGACTTCGTCAGAACCTTGATTCGCTATTGTATAGAAGATATATAATCTTAAAATAAGAACCCCCGCCTTGGCGGGGGAATCTTGATTCGCTATTGTATAGAAGATATATAATCTTGAAATAATATATTCACATCCAATAAAAAAAAGCCTCATAAGAGGCTTTTGTGTTTTGCGAGCAAATTTCTAAACAGCGCGGCGTTTGATTACTTTTCCTATTGGGAGGTTTCTATCTTCAAAATTTCAACTTCGGTATAAAGCTGGCGATGACCCGCTTTTTTCTTATAGCGGGTTTTTGCTTTGTATTTGAAAATAATTACTTTTTTGCCTTTTCCCTGTGATAAAATCTTGCCAATAACTTTGGTGCCTTTTACTAAAGGGGTCCCAATCTCTAATTTTCTATTTTTCTCCACTAACAAAACCTCTTTAAAGGTTATTTCGTTGCCTTCTTTTTTATCAATTTTCTCAATTTTTATTTTATCCCCGGGCTTAACAAGATATTGCTTTCCCCCGGTTTTAATAACTGCTAACATACAACAAACAATTTTTAATGCTATTTTTTACTCTTCTAAAAGTGACAAGTCTATGTTTGGTTCTTTAAGTTTTACTTTTGATTCCTGACCAGTTATTTTTACCACATCTTTATCAACTTTGGCAAACTCTTTATGAGCTTTTTTGTAAGTACTTACAGTTGTGCCTAAATGATTTCCGAGCTTTTTCATATATTCACTATAAGTCCAGAGATGTTTGCCTAAACGTTCAACTTGTTTTATCACTTCGTGCGCCTGTTCGGAAATCTTTTGGTTGCGAAGTCCCTGCAAAACGGTCTGCAAATAAGCCAGAAAAGAGGTTGGAGAAATAACTATAACTTTTTTATTTCCAGCATAGTAGATTAAACTATTAGTATCATCTGTAACTGCCCCCACTTTATTGATAAGCAAATCATAATAAACGGCCTCAGAAGGAATAAACATAAAAGCGAAATCCATTGTATTTTCTTCTGGTTTTACATATTTAGCTGTTTCATCAATTCGGGCTTTAAGGTCAGCAATAAAAGCCGCCTCATATCTCTTTTTTTCTACAGGGTCACGCGTTTCCAATATACGATTATAGTTTTCCAAACTGAATTTTGAGTCAATCGGAATAATCCGTTTATCAACAAACACCACCGCATCAACTATACTACCATCCTTAAATGGATACTGCATTTTATAAGAACCGGGGGGCAAAACATTTTTCAAAACAGTTTCTAAATAATATTCTCCCAAAACTCCGCGCTGTTTAGGATTTTTTAAAATATCCTGAAGACTCTGAAGCTGGTCGGCAAAACCCACAACCTGTTTATTGGTCTCATCAAGCCGAGTCAGTTTTTCAGTAACATCTTGAATGATTTTAGCGCTTTGGCCAAATTGAGTTTGAATAGCTTTGGTTGACTCAGATAGCTTACTGTCCAAAACTTGCGTAATATGATTCATTTGCTGCTGAAGTATAACCAATGCGTCCGACTGCTTTTCTGGTTTCTTCTTCGATAATAAAAAAATACCTACCACTAAACCTATTATAAATACTATTAAAATACCAATTATCATCTGCTCCATTATATAAATATATATTATAATAGTTCGGAGAAAAAATCAACCTTCGTTTACCCCGTTAGAAATATGTTATTTCTTTGGTTTACCCCTACTCTCGGAATCTCTAACGGGGTTTATCTGAAAATTATTTCAGTTACAAGAAAGAGAAAGTAAATTCCCAGCAAAAGTAATCCTTCTTTTTTAGTGATTTTTTGGTCAGTTCTAACAATTATCAAGAAAAACGCAGCTGAAATTATCAGAAAAATTCTGGCAATGGCAAAAGGAGAAAAATCTATATTTTTAATTGGGGAGATTAAAACAACAATTCCTAAAACAAGAGTAGCGCAAACAATAACCGAACCCATTAAATTCCCTAAAACCAGCCAGGTTTGCTTTTTTCTGGCAGAGATAACAGCAAAATAAGTTTCTGGAAGCGCGTTTCCTAATCCAACAATTAAAATCCCGACTATTGGGAGACTGACACTCAAAGCATCAGAAAAAACCTGAGCGCTTTGGACCACTCCCCAGGAAGCTGCTAAAAGTAAAATTAAAGCCACTATTACCTTTCTTAAGTCTTTTAAAAAGATCTTAAACCTTCTAATGCTTTTGGGCTCTTTTCTGTTCCTTAAAAAATCTATAAATCGTAAACCGTGTCCTTGTTCATTTTTATTTCCTTTACATTTGTAAATTTTCCTAAATCTTTCTTCTTTTGAAAAAAGCCAAAAGATATATAGACCAAAAGCTAAAAGCAAAATTAAACCATCGCCTCTTCCTAAATTTCCATCCAAGATTAAAATTAAAGGTAAAATGGCGACTGCAGCAGTAAAAATAGTGCTAGTCTGAACCATCTTGCTTCTAACCGGCAAAGCAGTGCCACTGATTAAAACCGCCAAACCTACAGCTAGTGTTAAATCAACAACATTCCCACCGACAACTTCTCCAAAAGAAAGTTCTGGAATTCCGTGTAAAGCTGAATTAATTCCAACAAATAGATTAGGGAGAGTACCAGCAAAAGCCATAACAAAAAAAGCTATGACAAACTCCCGCAAAGCCAAATACTTAGCCATTCTCATTAAACCCTTAACTAATCTGGAACCTGACCAAAATAAGAGAAAACAAGAGATTATAAAAATGAATAACCAAATCATAAAATTAAATGTTAGTTTGATGCCTTACAATGAAATAATATTTCGTAGCTTCAATTAGAATTAAATTAATAAGGCCGAGGCCTAAAAGTAATCCCCAATCAAAGAGATTTAGGGGTATGGTTTTCAAAAGAGTTTGAAGCGGAGATAGATAAATGGCTCCGATAAGAGTTAGAGCGCCGAAAACCCAGGCAAAAACTAAAAACTTGTTAGAAAACGGATTTATGTGCCAGATATTCCTTCTTAAACTTTTGCAAGAAAAAACATAAAAAAGCGAATCTATGGCTAATCCTGCAAAAATTATTGTTCTAATATGGGGAATTTCATAATTAGAATATTTTAAAAGCCAGAAAAATAATCCTAAAAGTATAAGATCAGTCATTAGCCCGATAACAAAAATCAACACTTTCATTTCTCGATTCAAAAGCGGTACATCATGGCCCTGGGGCTTTTGCTTCATTAAATCTTTTTCTTTTGGTTCAAAGGCCAAAGCAATGTCAGGAAGACCGTCTTCAATAAGATTTACCCATAAAATTTGGACGGCAGTAATTGGTAAACAACCAAAAAAAAGACCTACTCCAATTAAAATTGTTTCAGTAAAAGAATCGGAAAGCAGATAGGTAATTACCTTGCGGACATTATCAATAATCGCTCTCCCCTCTTCCACTGCAGCTACAATGATATTGAAATTGTCAGTAAGCAAAACAAGGTCAGAAACCTCTTTAGCAACTTCTGTGCCAGACCCAAGAGCCACTCCAATATCAGCTTTTTTTAAAGCTGGAGCATCATTAATTCCATCTCCGGTCATCGCTATTACTTCTCCTTTCTCTTGCCAGGCCTGAATAATTCTCATTTTATGTTTCGGTTCAACTCGGGCATAAATCTGAATATCCTTTACTCTTTTTTCAAATTCTTTATCTGAAAGCTGGTCTAATTCTTTTCCTTCCATAATATTTTCTTCTTTCACTTTAAATCCTAATTCCTGAGCTACCGCCTTTGCAGTTAATCTGTGGTCGCCAGTAGCAATAATTGGTCTCATTCCTGCCTGTCGGCAGATCTTTATTGTTTTTTTTACCTCTTTCCTAACCGGGTCTTTTAGAGCTATTAAACTAACAAAAATCAAATTATCAAATAAATCGTTCAAACTTTTAATTTTTTTATAACCAACGGCTACTACTCTTAAACCTTTTCCAGTTAAATCTTCTAATTGAGATTTTATTTTATCTTCCATTTTAGACGTCAGAGCTATTTCTTTATTGCCTTTTCTCAAATACTTTGACATTTCCAATAATCTTTCGGGAGCCCCGGAAACATAAAGAATATCTTCTTCTTTACTCAAGGCAAATGCCCGAGCTAAATATTTATTTACCGAGCTAAATGGAAGTTCGGCAGTTTTCAGCATTTTTCTTTCCAATTCTTTTTTATTAATTCCAGCTTGTACCCCTGCCAAAAGTAAAGCTTTATCTGTTGGTCTGCCTTGAATAACCCATTTTTCCATTGGCTCCTCCGGGTTCTCAATAAACGCTTCGTTGCACAAAGTTGCAATCTTAAGAGCTAAATGGCGGACTACTTTTGTTTCTGCTAAAATTTCGGTTACTTTCATTTTTCCTTCTGTTAAAGTGGCTGTCTTGTCGGTTACTATAATACTAGTACTCCCTAAGGTTTCAGCTGAAGCTAATTTTCTAACCAATCCCTTCTTTTTTAAAATTCTCTGCATCCCTAAAGCCAAAATGACTGTCATAGCTACGGGCAAACCCTCGGGAATGGCAGCTACTGCCACAGCTACTGCCACTTCAAACATTTCCAAGATAGTGTTTCCGGTAATCACTCCTTCAATGAAAATAACAATACAAATCGCTACAATAACTCCACCAATAATTTTAGAAAATCTCGCTAACTTTTTTTGCAAAGGTGTTTTTTCTTCTTTGGCTTCTCTGACCATCTGAGCTACCTTGCCTATTTCCGTCTCTAAGCCAGTTGAAACAACAACAACTTTTGCCTTCCCATTTTCTACAACCGTTCCCATATAGACCATATTGTCTCTATCTGCCAATGATGTTTTTTCCGGAAAGACATCTGATTTTTTCTCAGCTGACAACCACTCACCGGTTAAAGCCATTTCATTAATTTTTAAATTATAACTTTCAATAATTCTCCCATCAGCTGGCACTTTATCTCCGGGACTTAAATTAAAAATATCACCCGGGACTAATCTTTCAGAATCTATAATTTTCATATTTCCCTCTCTTATTACCTGAGCTTTAATCTTAACTATCTTTTTTAGTTTTCTCAGGGCTTGACCAGCTTTATTTTCCTGAAAATATCCAACAAAGGTATTCAAAAAAACAGCGCCGAAAATAACAACAGCATCGGTAAATTCTTTAAAAAACAAAACCACAATTCCAGCTATCACTAAAATATAAATTAAGGGACTTTTGAATTGCTCTAAAAATATTTTTAGCTTGGGAAGAGGCTTTTCTTCTGGAAGCAAATTCCTGCCAAATTTATCTCGTTGAGCTTTTATCTCTTTTTCACCTAAGCCATCCTTAGAATCTGATTTAAGCTTTTTAACCGCTTCTCTCCAAGAAAGATTATGCCATAAAATTTCTTTTGCCATTATTTTATTATATCAAAAAAGAGGTTTATTTAAAACCTCTAATGCGCTCCCAACCAGAGTTGAAGAGTTGCCCGAAGGGATTGCCGCCTCGCTTCGCCACGTCAGACGTGGCTTCGCTCGGCGCAATTCGGGGGACCGGTTCTCTGCAGACTGAGAACAAATAAAGAATGAAATATGCTTTTAGCATATTTCATTCTTTATGCGCTCCCAACCAGAGTTGAACTGGTGTTACATGATTGAGAATCATGCGTCCTAACCACTAGACGATGGGAGCATTATTTATAATATATAATATATCAGAAAATTTAGATTTTGTCGATTTACAAAAACTATTACGCTTTAATCTCTTTCACTATCTCCCCCATTTTCATTTCTTTTGAGCCGTCTATTAAAATTAAGTCGCCTTTTTTTATTTCTTCTTGAAGAACTTTTTTCGCTTCTTCAACATCATTAAACTGAAAAATTTTTTGCTCCAGCATTCCTTTGTTTTTAGCTCCCTGGGCGATAAATCTGGCCCTTGAACCAACCGCAAAAAGTAAATCACTAACCCGGACTACTCTCTCCCCAATCGTTTCATGGGCTTCAATTGTATATTTCCCAATTCCTAAAACATCTCCTAAGACAGCAATTTTTTTCCCTTCTGCTTCAATCTTTCCTAAAATCTTCAAGCCTTCAATCATTGAAAAAAGGGTAGCATTTTCACTATCATCAAGAACTGAAGAATTTTTTATGCCCTTTATCAATCTCATTTTTCCGGGAAGCGATTTATAACCCCCTAATGCCTGAGATATTTCAACCAAATTCATATTCTTTGCTACTCCCAGACAAATCGCTGCCAAGACGTTATATATTTGCTCTTTTCCAAAAAGATTTTTTAGCCAAAAAGGAACGATATTTCCCTCATAATTCATTTTAAAGTTTGTTCCGGTTAAATTGAGATTTATATCGCTCGCTTGAAAATTTGCTCTTTCTTGAAAACCATAAGTTAAAGAGTGAGCTAAAGAATCGTTTTCTATTTCCCGAACAGTTTCATCGTCAAAATTTAAAATTAGGAAAGCCCGGTCCGGTAAAACTTTAGCTAACTTTCTTATCTGAAGAGTTTCCTTTCTATCTCCGGCAAAAAAATCTTTATCTGCCGGGATATCTCCAATATGAGTCACTATTAAAATTGGCAACTCGGATTTTCTTAACAAAAAATTAAATTTTTTTAGTTCTTTAAGTTCTGACAGAGCTGACTCAAAAATTAAAACTTTCCTTTTCGCGAAATCAAATTTTAATACTTCGGAAACAGCTTCCATTGCACAAAAACGCCCCTCGCCGGTAACAAGGATGATAGGAGACCTTTTGAAAAGAAAAATTAATTTTCTAAAGATATTCATATAATTATTTACTCGTAGTCCGGTGGTATCTGCATATAATCAATTATATATTTAGCTAATTCTTTGAAAATTGGGACCGCTGAATATTCAGCGGTTTTGGCTCTGGGATTATCAAGTTTTATTAAAATTAGAAACCTGGGACTAAAAGCAGGAGCAAATCCAATAAAACTTTGCCAGGTTTCTTGAGAATAACCTCTTTTATCTACACCAAGAGTTGACCAAGGAATCTGAGCGGTACCGGTTTTCCCGGCAATATAATAATCTGGGACTCCAGCTGCTTTGGCAAAACCATTTTCAACTACGCTGATTAACATTGCCGTTAACTGAGAAGAAGTTTTTTGAGAAATGACTTGCTCTGAAGATATCTCAGGTTGGGTTTCAATCGTTGTACCATTTTCAACAATTTTTTCTACTATATAAGGCCTGACTAATTTCCCCCCATTAGCAATCGCACAAAAAGCTCTAACCAATTGAATGGGTGTCATTTCAATTCCTTGACCATAAGAGGCAGTGGCAAAATTTATCTCATAGCCCTTTTTAAATTCTCTATTTTCAGAAAAAAACTCTGCCTGTAGGTCAATTCCGGTTGGCTCAAAAAAACCAAACAGGTCTATGTATTCTAAAAAAAGCTCGTGCCCCAACTGTCTTTCAGCAAATACCGCTCCTGTATTAATTGATTTTTCCAAAACCCCGGTCATAGTTTGTTTTCCCCAAACGTTTTCACCGTAATTACGAATGGTATCCTCTCCGATTTTTACTTTCCCAGTATCAATATAAGTAGTTTGGGGTGTTATTTTTTCTTGCTCAAGGGCAGCTGCCATAGTAATCGGTTTAAAGACAGAACCTGGCTCAAAAGGTTTTTGAACTGCCGAATTTTGAAAAAGCTCAAAATCAACTTCTGAATAATTATTTGGGTTAAAGTTTGGAAAATTAGCTAAAGCTAAAATTTTTCCTGAATTGGGGTCTAAAACTATAATTTGACCTCCTTTAATATTTAAATTTTCTTTGGCGCTCTCCAATAACTTCTCAGCCATAAATTGAATGTTATAGTCAATGGTTAGAAAAATATCAGAACCTTTGTCAAATTCTTGAATTCCTTCCTCCCCCTGAAGAACATCATCGTAATAACCTTCTATCCCATACTGTCCTTTTTCTCCGCCCCCGAAAAATCCAATGGTTTGAGAAACCATGGCTCCTTGAGGATATTCTCTAAAAACCGCTTCTCCTAAATAAACCCCGGTTAAATTTATCTCTTTTAGGGCCTGCTCTTCCTCTTCTGTTATTTTGCTTTTTATTTTTTCAAACAAACTATTTTTTTTAAGTTTTTCTAAAATCACTTCATATGCAGTTTTTCCTTGCGGGGTGACGGGTGGGTTGTGGTCTGAATTAAAAATTTGAGAAAGCGCTTCTGCTGTTTTTTCTTTTTCTTTAATTTCTTGAGGAGAAACAAAGACATACTTCTCTTTCATATTTGTAGCCAAAATTTCCCCTCCGCTAAAAAAAATTTCCCCTCGTTCTCCTTTCATGATTTGGAAAGGTTCTTGTTGTCCTTGGGCTAATGCTTTATAAAGGTCATGCTTAATAATTTGAAGATAAACCAGGCGACTAATAATAGCCGCCCCAAATAAGATAATCACGATAAAGATTAAATTAACACGCAATTTCTTCATAATTGCAAGAGAGGAAACCCCGCCTTCTATGCATATATACATGTTTCGTTCAGCTTAGAGGGCGGGGTGACCGAGCGAAGCGATTATATAAATAGCTCGCTATCTCTATTTTGCAAGCCCGGCAGGATTCGAACTATCATCAACTTTAGAAGCGAAAGAATAGGTCAAGTTCGAGACACGACGACGAAGGAGTGTTAGATAACACTTCGAGGAGGAGTAACGAAGAAATTGGCCTATTAATTCAAGAATATATAATAATTCCTTAACGAATCAAGGTTCTGACGAACGAAGTGAGTCAGGTTCTTATTTCGCTTCCCTTTGGGCGGGCCAATTTGAGCCATCTTCTGCGTTACTGCGTCGCTCATGTGTAAATAACACACTTCACTCCTCGCGCCTTGAATATGACTCAAATTGGTTCCGCTAAATTGATGCTAGTTCGAATCCTGTCGGGCAACTTGAGTATCTAAAACTTGAATGTAATGAATTTTATCTACTTTCTCAAAATTAAGTTCCCCTAAGAACGCTGTGATATTATCTAAAGAATTCGTCTGGGCCGAACTAATTTCTAAATTTTGATTTTCTCTTGAAACTTCGCTTATTCTTTTTTCGTATTTTTGAATTGAATATCTTTCTGAAACTGCTGCATTAATTTGGAAAACATAAAAAACCAAAAGAGCGGCTGCCGATAAAACGGCTAAAAACCAAAACAGCATCAAAGTAATTGGTCTTTTTAGAGATTTTATAATCAATGGATGGTTTAATGTCAGAGTATTGTTCATTGTTTATTGTTTTATCGCTGCCCGGAGCTTCGCGCTACGCGAGCGGGGGTTAATTTTAATTTCTTCTTTTGAAGGCCTTACCGGTTTTTTTGTTAATATTTCTAATGAACCTTTTTTAAATTCTTCTTTAAAAAATTTTTTAACAATTCTGTCTTCTAAAGAATGAAAGGAAATTATGACAATCTTTCCCCCCGGCGCTAAAACTTCTATTGTCTGGGGCAAAACTTTCCTTAAGTTATTCAGCTCGTCATTAACAGCAATCCTTAATGCCTGAAATGTTCGGGTGGCTGAGTTAATCTTTGTTCTCCCCATGATTACTCTTTTAATAATCTCTACCAGTTGAAGAGTTGTCTTAACGGGTCTTTCTTTTATAATTCTTTTAGCAATTCTTCTGGCAAATCTCTCCTCTCCGTATTCTTTTAATATTTTTTCAATCTCTTCTTGAGAATAATTATTTATAATTTTTTCAGCAGTTAAATTATTCTCTAAACTATATCTCATATCAAGCGGCTCATTCCTCATAAACGAGAATCCCCTGCCCGATTCTTCCAAGTGCCAGCTTGACATTCCAAGGTCAAATAATATTCCATCAACCGGTCTGAAATTCTTAATTCCGGAGGAATTACAGGGAGCGGAGCGACCGGTTTGATTTTTCTCAAGGATGCTTTTTAAATTAACATAAGAATCATTTGTTAAAACTAATCTGTCTAAATTCTTTGACTTCAATTTCTGATAGATTTCTGGGTCAATTTCAATCCCCAACATCTTCCCATTTGGCTTAATTTTCCCGAGAATTGCGGCTGTATGTCCCCCGCCATCAATCGTTGCATCAATAAAATTTTCATTTGGCTTCGGATCTAAATATTGTAAAACTTCTTTTTGAAGAACAGGTATATGTATCATTAATTTTCAATTTTCAAATTCCAAACTCTGGTAATTTCTCAGCAACTTTATCAATATCTTGTTCAGCTTTCTTTCTATATATTTCCCATTTTTGAACATCCCAAATTTCTAATTTATTAGAAAGTCCGCAAACATTTATATTTTTTTTCAAACCAGCATATTTTTTTAAATAATCGGGAATGAGAATTCTGCCCAATTTGTCTAAATTAACTTCTACGGCTCCCCCCAAAACAACTCTATTAAATTTTCTACTTTCTGCTCTACTTGTTGGCAATTTTTTTAATTCTTCTATTACTTCTTTCCATTCTTTTTTAGGATAAACAACTAAACACTTTTCAAAGCCTCTAGTAACTATGACTCCCCTGCCAAGCTCTCTTCTAAATTTATAAGGGAGAGATAATCGCTTTTTAGTATCAATTGTATGTTTGTATTCTCCTATGAACATAGTTATCCCCAGAAAACAAGGGTTTTCCCATAGTTTTCCACAATTATCCACTGCATCTTCTTTATACCCCACTTCATAGGGTCAAGTCAACCCGTTTTTTTCCACAAGTAATTCACACCCACAAAAAACCAAAAAACCGAATGGCATTAAACCATTCGGCCTATTTTATTGCTTTACGAGAACCGTTCTCGTAATATTAGGGATTAATAATCAACTTAAATTCTTTTGAATCAATTTTTGCTTTGTTCCCCCTTTTTAATTCACCTGAGAGTAAAGCCGATGCCAAAACGTTTTCTACTTTATCTTGAATAACCCTTCTCATTTCTCTTGCTCCAAAAACCGGGCTATAACCTAATTCAACTATTTTTTCTTTGAGGGGCTCGCCAATTATAAATTCAATACCTTTTTCTTGAAGATTTTTCTTTAAACTACCCAGCATAAGTTGAGCAATATCTAAAAGATTTTCTTTACTCAAAGGCCAAAAAACGACAACTGCATCAAAACGATTAATAAATTCTGGTCTAAATATTCTTTTCTCAAAAAGATAATCTAAAAGTTTTTGTTTTACTTCTGACCATTCAGTTTTTTCTTTCAAGGACTCCAAAATTATCTTGTAGCCGGCATTACTGGTAGCAATAATTATTGAGTTTTTAAAATCAACCTTTCTTCCAAGACCATCTGTTAAATGACCTTCGTCAAGAACCTGCAAAAATAAATTCAAAATATTGTGATTAGCTTTTTCAATTTCATCCAAAAGAATTAAAGAAAAAGGATTTTCTCTAACTGGAGTTGTTAAAAGCCCTGGCTCGGTTGCAGAACCAATTAACCTAGGGATGTCTTTTATATCTTGAAACTCTGACATATCTAATCTTATCATCCTCTTTTCTGAACCAAAATAATATTCTGCCAGGGCTTTTGAGGTTTCCGTTTTACCAACCCCAGTAGGTCCTAAAAACAAAAAACAACCTATTGAACCTTTTCTTACTGTAACTTCTGACCTGGCCCTCCGAAGGGCAGTTGAAACTTCTTTTACCGCTTCGTCCTGATTAATAATTCTTTGATGAATTAAATTTTCTAAATTGAGCAAAACTTCTCTTTCTTTGCTTTCTATCTCTCCTACCGGAATCTCGGTCTTTTCGGTAATAATCTTATTTATATGCTTTGGCAAAATTACTTTTTCTCTTACTGAGCCCGCAACATAAATTACTGCTTCATCTAAAATGTTTATGGCTTTCTCGGGAAAATAAAGAGAAGGAAGATAGCGGTCAGTCAAAGAAATTATCTCCCGAAGGGCCGGATAGGAAATAAAGATTTTGTGTTTCTTCTCAAGAAAAAAAGTTAAATAACCTAAAAGCACAAGCGTCTCCCTTTGAGAGATTTCTGAAACCTCTATTTTCCCAAAAAGAGATAAGATAGAAGAATTTTTTTCAATATACCGATGGAGGCCCTCATAATTAGTGATAGCTATAATTTGAAATTGAGGAAAACCTAAATAGGGCGCGATAACTCCTGAAATATCAACTATTCCTGGTCTGGAAACTTGACCAATATAATTATGGAATCCATCAATTACCAAAATAATATTACCAGCTGAAACTACTTCTTGGAAAATTTTATCTAAAGTAGATTCAACATCTTCCATGTTTTCAAGCTGAGCTAACAAAGCCGGCATATCTAATTCAACCACCCTTTTATAATTTACCCCGGTTAAACTTTTGCCCAATAAACTCTTTTGGGTTAAAGCATAAACTATGCTTCGCTTACCGGTGCCCGGCTCTCCAATTAACAAAACATTATTAATTTCTTCTCGAGCTAAAATTCTTCCCAGTATCTCTATTTCTTTTTTATGGCCAACAAATTCTAAATCTTTCTTCCCGACTGAATTAGTTAAATCTTTGGAATATTTATCTAAAGTTATTGTATAACCGGCTGTCCATTCTTTAGCCAATGTTCCTCTTTTAGCTAAATTTTCGTATTCCCAGAACCTTTTCCTTTTTTTGATTTTTTCTTCAATGTTTTCTAACCACCAGGTTAAATTCTCAATATCCTCAGTTTTTAGTTTATGTTTAACTAAAATTCTTTTAAAAATTAGGCTATGTTTAGCAAGAGCAGATAAGACATCCCCTATTTCAATTCTGAGATGATTTTTTTTCTGGGCTATTTCCAAGGCCTCAAAAATAGTTCTTTGGAGATTCTCGGATTCTTTGATTTTTAACTCTTTCTTTAATATTTTTTTAATCTCGTTAAAATCCAAAAGGGCGCGAGAGAAAATAAAATCTAATTTCGGATTATCCCTCAAAAGAAAGTAAAAAAGACGAGTTGAGCTCTTTCTAGATTTACCAACTGCTTTAGCAGCTTCAAAACTTAAGAATTCAGCTAAGTTATAATCTTGAGGATTTAAAACTACTTCAGAAAGGGCAGCTTTAAGCTTCGGTTTTTTCAGCTTTAAATTAAAAAAGCTTTCTTTAATCCAAGAACCTAAAACTAAAACAAGAAAAATTATTGAGAGCCCTAATATACTCTTGTTGGTTTCTGAAGAGAAACTTTCCAGCGCAAATCCGTAAAGAAATACTAAAAATATTAAAACAAATAAAACGAAAAACAGTTTCTTTAAAACTTTAATATATCTCACAATTGGCAATTTTTCCCATTCCACTGCCTGATATATTTTCGCCCTTTTTAAATCAAACATATTTATTATTCTTCAGCTAATAATCCATGCTTACTCGCTCCCTCAACATAAAGTTTCTTAACCTGGGCTAAATTGAGAGCTTCTTCGTAGATGTGGACATCGTCAATAAGACCATTAAAATAATAACTACTAGCGAAATCTTTTCCTATCTCTTGGTTTCTGCTCCCATATGAAAGAGAAAGACTCCCGCTGCAAGCTATCTGTCTATCATAAGACACCTCTTTCCCATTTGAATATAAATGAATAATCCTATCACCAGAATTATTAAAGGTCATTGTAACAAAATACCAATTATTTGTTTGTAAAAGACCGATAACAGAATAACTGTCCGCATTGGTGACGGAACAACTAGTAAAGCCTCTCAATCTATCATTGAACAAAAGAAACCATTGGTTCCAACTGCCTTTATTTGTAATAGATTGATAGCTTAAATCTACTCTTGAGGGCTTTATCCAAGCAGTATAGGTAAAAGCAGTTAAATCATCTAAAATGTCTTTGCTTCCACAATTAACATAATCATCCACTCCATTAAATTCTAAAGAACATCCTTTACCACTTGGAGTATTTTCTTTATCAATACTAGCACATTTAAAATTTCCAACAGGAGCCGGGCCACCAGTATCCTCCCAGGTACCATCATTTCCATGTCCTGAACTGTCATTAAGATTATTCTCAAAATCCCAAATACCTATGGAATAAGCTCCAAGAGCATGATGTATTTGGGCAGCGAAATTAAGGCCTGCAGCAGTTGTAGCTCTTTCCCTTACTTCTTTTAAAGATACTAAAATAATACTGGCTATAATTCCAATAATAGCTATTACTACCATTAACTCAATAACAGTGAATGCTTTTTTCTTATTCATAATAAAATTAACCTAATCCCCAAAATTAGGCCAAAAATTAAAAAGAATGGTAAGACTAACCATCCTAAAAATATAATTATTCCTATTAAAATTATTAAAATTTCTATTGCTAAACCGAGAACTATAAAAACAGTTCTTAATATTGCCCCGATAATTCTGGACATCATATTAAAAATAAACGTTCCGATGTTTTCCCATGCTTCAAATATTCTCCCGTAAGGATAATGATATTTGCGCCAATGAGAAAAAAAGGTTTTCAAAAGGATAGGAACTGAAAAATAATTTAAATTAAACAAAAGAAAATTTTTCCAGCTCTTTAAAATTGCTTTTGGCATATCAAAAAACTGCCAAATTAATCCTTGTAAAAAAATACTCATTATTATATTGTACCCCATAGAATAGATTTAACAAACCCAGTCCTCTAAAATCCCGTTATTAAAAAAGGAAAATAAAATGAATGAACTTAATCAGTTATTCGGTAAAGAGTTAAGAGAATGGTTCTTTCAAAATTTAGCAAATATCGTCACTATTTTTGGATTTTTGACAGCTATTTGGCTTTTAGTAATTGCCGTAAACAACCCGGAAGAACCTTGGTTAATAATGCTTTTAGCCGGAGCAGTTGGTTTATCGGATTTAATTGATTTAACACTAATGGTTACGGTTTTCCTGGCCGTTAAGAGTTTAGAGGGATATTACCAAAGCTTCAGTGAAAAGATAGAAAATAATATGGAAAAAACAAAAAAGCTCAGTTAAAAAACTGAGCTTTTTTGTTTAGTGGGCTTGACTGGACTTGAACCAGTAACCTTTGCAATGTGAATGCAACGCTCTAACCAATTGAGCTACAAGCCCAAAATTGTCAATCGGCTTTGTATATATTACAATAAATATATACTAATATGCAAATTTTTGAGTTACATTTCAATCCTAAAATTAAAGAAGACCAAATCTTTGATAGTTTTGTTTACGAGCCGGAAAATATTTACGAGAAGAAATTAGGAAGTTTATATGCAGTTGGAGAGCTTCGGAACGTTCTGCCCCAAAATTTAAAACTTTTAGATGATATTGCTAAATCCATCAAGAAAAACTATTATACTTTTTCCCAAAAATTTCCTGAAAAAGCTCTTTCGCAAAGTTTAAAAAAAACAAATGAATATTTAGCCGAAAAAGTAAAAAAGGAAAATGTCAGCTGGCTGGGAAACTTAAATTTTGCTGTTTTTTCTTTAAAAGATTTTAATTTAATTTTTACTAAAACCGGTGATATCAAAATTTTGCTATTAAGAGCCGGACAAATAATTGATATTGGTAAAAACTTAGACCTCCGGGAAATTGAACCTTATCCTTTGAAAATTTTTCTTAATGTTGTTTCGGGTAAATTATTTCAAGACGATAAAATCTTGGTTTTAACCAAGGAGATTTTTGAATTTTTCATTCAGCAAAACCTATTGGCTAAAATTGCTCAAACCGAAAACATTGATTCAAAGAAAATAAAAGAAATTTTACCCTCTTCTTTTTTTACTAAAGGCGAGGGCTCAAAAGTTTCTGGGATTTGCCTTCTCTCTGTTGTAAAAACAGAACCAACAAAAAAACACGGAGCAATTCTTTTTCAAAGCGAAAAGAAGTTCTCTTTTCCAAAAATTAGATTTCCATTTAAACTTCCTAAGATTATCAAAAAGCCGAGTTCGCCAAAAATAAAACTTCCGAAAATAAAAATACCTACACTAGGTCCTATAATAGAAAAACTTCGTCCCAAAACAAACATTAAAAAAAGGCTAATTCTGATTCTTGTCTTAGCTTTTGTTCTCCTTTTGGGATTTTTAATTTTTAAACAAGCGGTGGGAAGAAAAGAAAATGAAATTAAAAACTCTTTGGTTGAGATACAAGAAAAAATTAATCAAGCAGAAAGCTTTTTAATTTTTAAAAATGAAGAAGAAGCCAATACTCTTTTTAAAGAGGCCTGGAAAGAAATTTTACCTTTATCCGAAACAAAAACTTCTAATATATCTGATATAATTGATTTAAAACAATCAATTGAAGAGAACCTGGAAAATTTAAACAAATTAGAAAAAATTGAAAATCCCGAACTTGTAAATGAACCTGACCCAAAACTATTCTCTTCTCCTTCCAGTTTTCTCGTTGAGCCGCCTTCATTTGAATTTAATTTTGATTTATCCGCTTCTTACCTTTCTAATCTTTACTTCTTAGACAAAAAAACTTGCGAGATTATTAAATATTCTCTTTTGGGGGGTGAAAATTGGGGCTCTCCTAAAAAATGGATAAAAGATAAAGGCCCTTGCTCTGAGCCAAAATCAATGACAGTTGACGGCTCAGTTTGGATTTTAAACGGAGATAATTCAATTCTTCGCTACTACGCCGGTTCTTTTCAAGAAACTATAATTCCTGATTTTTTCCCATTCCCGGAAAATATTACTCAAATCAAAACCAAGGCAGATATCCCCTATTTTTACCTTTTAGAACCAGTAAAAAACAGAGTTGTTATAATAGACAAAAAAGGCAAAATTATTAAACAATTCCAAAGCGAAAAATTTGATAATCTCAAAGACGTTGATATTTCTCAAGACGGCAAAACAATTTATCTCTTAAACGGCTCTACTATCTATAAACTAAAATTAGAAATATAATAAAAAAGCACGGTGGTATTGATGAATATCAATACCATTCCGTGCCTTCACCCGTACCTTCACCCGATTAAATTTACTTCGCAAGTATTTGACCGGGTTTAAGGAAATAAAAATAAAAAGATATTGTTTCAATTCATTTTGTCTTCCTTGGCCTTTTTGAGCTTTTCCAGTAAATCCAGCAACATTGTTGCTGCCTGGGTGTTTTTATGGTTCTTCTGAGCATTCTTCAAGGGCTCTAAAGCTTCGTCAAATATACCCATACCAAGGAGTTGGTAACCCGAGAGAAGCTGGAGGTCTGAATCAAAGGGATTTAATCTGACAGCTCTGTCAAGTTGCTCTATTTGCTTTTTCAAAACATTCTCATCAGAGTAGAGACCGCGGGGATAAAAGACGCCTTGCTCTTGGGGCAGCACCTTACTTAGGACTGAACAAAGAACCTCGGCAGCTTTTTGATATTGACCATCTGCAAACAAGGCCTGAATATAGGCAAACGGTAAAACAATATCATCAGGAGCTAACTCAAAAGCATTGCGGAACCAAGCAGCGGCATCAGCATAATTTCCAGCCTCAAAGGTCTTGACTCCCTCTTCAAAACAGCGGTCAGCCTGGGTTACTTCAGCGGGCTCCTCAAGCGGCTTTTCTTCAAGCTTTTTTCGGGCATCATTTAAAACACTGTAGCCGGGCGCAGGAATAGGCTGGTCAGGACTACCGTAATAGTAGTAATTGTAGCTACCACCAGGAACCACATATTCAACAGGATAGTCTCCGTACCATCTATAGGAATAGCATGGATACCAGCAGTAACGTCTATATGAATAGGAAGGCCAATAACCGCCAAGGCTTACAAAGATGTATTTGCGGTGATAGTAAGGCCAGTGGCAGCCGAAGGTCCAGTAAGGGCCATAACTGTAATAAATGGGGCGGTAATAGCTCGGCCAAGTTATGGGATAGAATATTCTCCGCTGAGAGGAACGATCCGGGTAATATCGGTGGGATCGGTGGCGATAAAGACTACTGGACTCTCTGGAACGAGAGAATCTCTCAAAATCTGGCCTGCTTAACCTACTAGGAAATTGACTTCTACCCCCTCTCTGGCTTGGGAGAATAGGGGTAACCTTTCTAGATCCTCTGTTGGATCTATTGAATAAAGTACTGCTCCTGTTACTAATGGATGGCCTGTTAGTTGATGGCCTTTTTCCGATTCTGGGCCGGCTGACAGGCCTATTTGAGGTAGAGATTCGAGGAGAAACTGGCGACCGGGTAGGTCTGACAGAACTGGGCCGCTGAACTGAAAACATAGAGCGGCTTCCTAAACTCTGCCTACTTATTGATCTACTCGGGGCTGACCTGCTCAATGCTGATCTACTCGGGGCTGACCTGCTCAATGCTGATCTACTTGAAACTGATCTGCTCGGGGCCGATCTACTTGAAGCTGACCTGCTCGGGGCTGACCTGCCTTTTTGACGACTCGTCTTTGCTAAGACAGGTTCAATTAACATCAACAAACTAATCATCACCAACAACATTAATTTTCTTTTCACATCTTTCATGGCTAAATCTCCTAAAAATTTTCATTTCCAACAACACACATTTAACTATCAATATTAACTTGTAAAAAAACAATATTTGACTTGTTGACGACTGTCGTCAACGAGTCATCAATACTGTTTTTATTTTAGCGAAACAATGACGACCTGTCAAATTTTTGCTACGGGGTCAAATTAAAAAAATAGAGTTGGCAGTATTTTCCATATTTTCCACCAAGTATTCGGATGCAAAAAAAAGGCGGAGATTTTTTAACCTACCGCCTTTTGCTTCTTTATTTCTTTTAATAATCTTTACCACTCCGGTATTGGTGATCCGCCTGGCCAGCTTAATACAAAAGAATTACCCGCCGGATACGCCGAGACCCGTTCGACATGATAATCCACAAACACCGCATTGGCATAACCCTTATTCAGGTCCCTACTCGGAGCATCATGGAATGTAGCAAATTGGTCGTCTCCGGTGCCAGGTGTAGTACGAAAATTGTTGTCATTGATTGGGACGCTCTGCAGTTCCGGGACACGCCACGAATTCTCCTCAGTGAAGAAAAACACGCGATAAGGATTCTTGACCTCGGATTCATTCCTGATTCTATCTAAACTGGTGCGATATTGTTGGGGCACCGACCCCCATGCATCTCCATTGAGGTAGGAATTCATAGTGTAACCATATTGGGGATCAACTGGTATAGTACTGCCGTCACAATTACCACAGCCCATCATTCTGGCTGAGATGTCGAAGTCGGGACACAGGTGAATCTCTTGACTCTTCAGATATGGCCAAAGTCCGCCGGCAAGATCCGGGTTCTGGTTGAGATTTTTGGTGGCATCGTGCCATCGGCACCCTCGCCCCTCATCTATGTATAACCAACTGAATGAATAAGGGAAATTGCCGTCCCAATCGCCTAAGTACATATTCGACGCCAGGCCGTACTGTTTCAGGTTGTTTCTACAAATGATTGCTTTTGCTTGCTTTTTTGCACGCTGCAGTGCCGGCATCAATATTGCCATCAGTATCGCTATTATGGCAATCACTACCAGAAGCTCTATTAAGGTAAATCCTTTTCGTTTGTTCACAATAGTACCTTTTTCAATTAAACTGTTTTTCATTGTATTTTTCATTTTTCGTTTCCTTTCTTTTCCAGAATTATTTAATTGTCAAAGCTGAAAAATACTTCGTTAAGCTCAGCTCAAGCTTTTTTCAGCAACTGATTTTAATTTAACAAGATTAACTAATTTTGTCAAATTTTTCCTATTTATGAAATAAAGATATAAAAATGGTCGTTGCAGAATTTCTACGATTGTGAGATTCTTGCAACGACCCAAAATTAAAAAACAGAATTAAAAAAGGGTAATGTTTAAAACATCACCCTTTGTTCTTAGATTTTCTAACAACTTGAAAAAAGAGCTACTTCTGAATTGCCGACTATTAATTTTCGTAGAGATACTGACATCCCAAAATATCGCCATTCTGCAAGCTAATCTTCTTGGTCTCACCCTCAGAACTGTAGCCGTACATGGTCAGCTCACGGTAGATATCATCGTACAGGTCGCCTAATCCGACTACATGCCCTGCTTCATGAGTAACGATGTTCCGGACGTCAAATGCGCGTTTGAGGCCAAACTCTTCCTCTTCACCGTCAGGATCTATTCCCCAATCGTGCTTTGTATTCATTACTACATCGCAGTCTATCATCTCATCAGTATCAGGGTTATACCAAATAAGGGTCACTGCAATTACGTTGGGAGGAACGACTCTCCGCCAAGAGACGGTATTCACGCCATCGGGTGAATTTACCGATGGTGCTACACTGGGGTCCACAATAACGTTATCATCAAAAAGCTCAGTGCTCGTTGTTGCATAATCCCAGGCTTCATAGGCGGCCTCAATCTCTCCCACCGAGCCGTCTGGCGCATAGTCAGGATCAATCACATAGGATACAGGAAGGTCAGCCCATTGCAAACCCAATAGAACGTAAGCATCGTTATCGGGTTCTTCGGGCTCTTCGGGCTCTGGCTTGCCTGGCTTGTCTGGCTTGTCTGGCTTGGGCGGTTTGGCATAGTGTATCAAAACTAACCTTTTATATTGCCCACCAGGAGTTATGGGTTTGTGGACATCTATTGCCTCTTCTGCCTGCTCGGATGGGTTTCCCTTCCCGAATCCTGGAGGGCTATCCGCATAGACCTCGCCAGTGCAGACGAACCACGCAACAAGCGGAATACAAACAACCAATAGCACAATCGCTAAACAGAGGAATTTTTTTGGTTTCGCTATCATAGTAATTTTCCTTTAATAAAAAGCTAACAATTCTTTAACAATACAAAACACGACAAAACTCTAACAAAACCTTCTATAACAATAAACCTACTTCATTGTCACCTCCTTTCTTTTTCCAATTAAGTTTTCAACGAACTGTTAAAAATAAAAACCAATTCTCTTAATTCTTTCCTTCAAAGAATTGGTTTTTAGATATTTTCCAAATTATCATATTCTAAGAATCTTGTCAATCCCCATCTTTTTCAAAAAGGTGGGGGTCAACCCTCAAAGAAAAAAGAGCGGATTAAAATCCGCCCTCATCCAAACTCCTGCTGCTTTTTACGTTACCGCCGAAAAAGCTTCTTGCCCCTGCTACACTGCAGGTAATCATTAACAACAACACTACTAATAATATCCACGCTACGCATGATTTTATTTTCATTTTCTTACCCTTTCCATTTTAAAAAGAACAATCCTATTTTTCTCGTTTTTTCCTGTTTCTAAACAATAGTAGTAAAACAATTAACACAGCTAAGCCAAGAATTATAAGCCAGCGATATAAAGAAAAAGGACAAATGAAATAATATAAAATAATCAATATAATTATAATAAGATTCGAAATCCACCATTTCTTTTTCTTTTTATCGTCTTTATTTTTTTCTTCTATTGATAATAAAGACAAAACAATCAATATAATTATAAGTATAAATAAAATCAAGCAAAGATTTATTGAACCGAATATGTCTCCGATTGCTGCTAAGAGCCAGCCCAGCCCTGTTTCTCCTTCTTCTCCCTCAACAATCTTTTCTTCTTCCTCTTCCTCTTCCTCTTCTTCTTCCTCTTCTTGCTCACCAATTCCTTCTTCTGTTTCTCCTTCAACAACAATAATTTCCTCTTCTTCTTCTTCCTCCTCTTCCTCTTCTTCTTCTTCCTCTTCTTCTTCTTGTTCTCCTATAACACTAAGAGTAGTAAAACTATGCTCTGTGCTTATTTCTTCTGGTGAGGCGCTGGAGACAACTCGGAAATAATAAGTAATTTCAGTGGTTAAATCATCAATTCTTACTCTATGAAAAGTAACTTTAGGATCAATATCTTGCTCTGGGGTAGAAAAAGCATACCCATAATCTGGAGGATCGCCTAAAGTAGAATGAGAAACCGTATCATAAATCACTCGACTGGTAGCAAAAATATGAGTAAGCCAAGTAATAACCACATAATCCTCTCCTAATTCTTCCACTCTAGGATAAATCCCAGGAGGAATAAAACCTCCTCCTCCGCCTCCGCCGCCTCCACCACCGGGAATAATTACTGTCGTGCCTCCATTACCTCCTTTCCCTATTTCTTCGGCGGTAATAATAAAATCAAAATTTATAGTCTTACCCTGATATTCGTTTCCAGCATCTTCGTCAAAGCTTAGTATAATACTATATTGGGATTCCCCAGAAGAATTAACTGAACCAAGAGTTATATTATTATTGAACAAATCCGACAAATGATTTGATTCGCCATCAATAGTAATAGTTAAAGCATTGGCTAAGATATCGTCGCCCGATGTCTTTTTTGTTTCAAAGTAAACATTTATATTAAAATCTTCATTATTTTCTATGATGATACTTTTTTGATCACTCATTCCCGGCGCCCAATTACTTAGATCAAAAGGAAGTTCGTCAAAGTTTACAAAAATATTTTTATCACCAAACCAAACCTTATTATCGGCAGCTTGCGTTGAATTAACAAATAAAAAGCCAGTGCCAAAGACAATAACTGAAATTATTAAAATTGTTTTTAATATTTTATTCATTTTCTATATTATCGTTATTTAATTCAGGTTCGGGTTCAGGTTCGGGTTCGGGTTCGGGTTCGGGTTCAGGCTCTGGTTCAGGCTCTGGATTAAGTTCGGGTTCAGGGTCAGGTTCTTTTAATGGCTCTGGCTGAGGGTCCTCCATCAGAACCTCCTCTGGAGCTTGTGGTTCCTCAACCGGCTCCTCTTCTACAAGCAGCTCTTCTGGCTCAAGGGTAGGTTCGGGCTCTTCTTCAACAACTGGTTCTTCTTGAATAATTTCTTCCTCTATTTCTCCTGTTTCCTGCTCTGGTTCAAGCTCTGGCTCTTCCTCCAGGGGCGGATCAGCCTCGGGCTGAGGTTCCAGTTCAAGCTCTGTATCTAGTTCCTCTTCTATAACTATAACTTCTTCTGTAGAAGAAGTAGTTGTCTCAATAATGGATTCAGGTATTTCTACTGTTTCTTCTAATGCTGGCGTAACGGTTTCTATCAATCCTGTCTCAACCAAGTCATCAACTGAAATTTCTTCCTGGCCTGAAGTTCTTCCAGCCGCAAATAAATCAGAAATACCAAATGGCTCCAGTCTATTTGGTCCACCAGGAGTTGGAATAGGATCTACCCAATCACCTACTCCATCCGGAATGCGGGCGTAAGATTTGCCTTCGTTGCCAGCTGTTTCGTCACCAGCGGGATTTTCATTATCGCCAGCGGGCGTATTGTTAGAATCACTATCTTCATCGTTGGCACTTACTCCAAAAGTATATTCGTCTATCTTATTGTCATCTTTATCATAAAGAATTACAGCATCGCTCGCGTTGCCGAGTATTGCTCCGTTCATAAACACTACAACCCATTCTAAACCACTCCCCAAAAATCCAATAAGGGTTCTTCCGTTCCAAGTATTTTCACTTAAAATTGTTTGTCGTCCATATCCGCTTTGAGTATCAATATACCAATTAGTAAGATCTACACCCTCTGTGCCGTTATTATAAAGTTCTACCCATTCACCCTGCAATCCACCCTGCCCATCATCACCTTCCGGGTTTGGCAAAATTTCATTTAGAACAATCTGCCAATAACCAGAAGAAATAATGTTAGAAATTTCTTCTCTGTCTGTAAAACCGCCATCCTCGTAATTTTCTATATTATCCTGCCAACCCTCAAAAATAAAATTAAATTGGCAAGTCTTTTCCTGAAAAGAATCATCTATCTCACTCGGTACAATAATACTGTAAAAAAACCACTGTTCTGTTCCATCACCAGAATTAGTATCAAATAAATCGTCAGAATGAGGAATTATAAAATCTCCATCTGTTAAATTAGTCAACGAAGTTAACGGTTCATTGTATTTTGGTCTCATATCACGGTTATCATACCCTCCATCTACCGAACCGTGATAATGGTTATACCAAATCTTTAATTGTAACTGGTCGCAAAAATCTTCATTTCCGTCTATAAACTCATAACTAATCTTATATTTCAAAGACAAGCTATCAGCTGTTTTTCCAACATAGATATCTCTATTGACTTGGTCTCCACGCATCATATTTTCCGCATTAGGGGTAAAATTATTATGACCGGGTCTCAGAGTCATGTCTAAGATAGCCGCCTGAAAAGTATTATCTATCGAGACTTCAGCATTAGAGAAAAAAGCAAAGGTTTTACCAACAGCTAAAAGCCCGGGCCAGTTAAGTCCGACAATTACCAAAAGCACAACAATTTTCAAAACAGATGTTTTGATAATTTCTTTACTTTGTTTTTTTCTTTTTTTTCTTAATCTCGCCATAATTTTTTTAATCATGCTTCCTTTTTCTTTTGTTGCATCTTTTGAACTTCTTGGAAAATCTTACGCGCCTCACTTCCGATAATTAATAAAGCCGGAATCAGAATTAATAAAATAAGCCCGAATTTTGAACAGGCAAAATTAGCTACGTAAGCAGCGTAAGGGACGGCCAAAACCACCTTTCCTAAAATAGCTTCTTTTCTGACCTGATTCGTATCAGCTACATTATTCGCGTCCCCCTGGGTAATAAAACCTTGCTCTGTTTGACCTATTATCCGGTGAGTGAGTATATTTTCTTCTCCTTGGCCTTTTTTAAAAGTTATTACATCTCCGACACTATAAGACGATGCTGGCTTTACGGCTACAACACTGCCAGTTTTAATTGCCGGACTCATTGAGCCAGATAAAACCATTTTTAGGGAATAATTATTATCAATCGGTAAAAGTGGGAATAAAACAAAAACTAAAACCACTAATAGAAATCCTAAAGCTACCCAATAAGAAATCTTTTTTGCTTTTTTGATATTGATTTTCTTAAAATCCATAGCAAAAACTAAAATTAAAATCTTTATTGGTTGCCCCAATTACCACAAGGAGATATGAGGCAACCTAAAAGAGTTCAATTCTGCTAATCAACGTTTACTTAGCAGGACCTTGTCCCATGTTTACAGTCATATCCATACCTACCTTACCACCCATAAATGTATTACCGGTAGTTGGACCATCAAGCTGAACGCCCATCTTTAAGGTGTGGTAACTGCCACTGTTTGGTAATAAATCTGGATTTTCAACAACAATTGTTGAACGTTCAAAATCATCCAAATCGGCAAAACCATTGCCGTTAGGGCCATCTGTTCCATTGATATAGCCAATAAACGGACCACCAGCATAAGGAGAATAATCTACATTACCGCTAACTTGGTCAGAAGGATCATCAAAATCACCCCACCAGTTGTTCTCAGCAGTTTGGGCTTGTGAACCATAATTATTTACTGCAGCGTTACTGTCGAAATTGTTGTATTCAATTACTAGATTTCTTCCTCCATAACCTTTGCCCATATGCGTATCATCAAGACCAATTGCTTCGCCACCTGATGTGAAAGCATTATATCTCACGTTCGCACCCATTGCACCGCCAATCCCGGCAACAGTGTTGTAGATATCGTTATACTGTATATCAATAATTCCAGCATGGGGATTCGTGTAAATTCCGGTTGTCAAGTCATGGATTACATTGTTTTCTACAAGAACATCGTTATAAGCAGCGCCAGACCAAAATTCAATGCCCCTTGACCCTGCTACTGATTGTCCGTCAATCTCGTTGTATTGCACCCTGAGACCACTTACAGATGGTACATAAAGACCCGCTACTGTACTTGGAGCCGGTGCCGCAATTATCTTAAATCCTTTAATGGTTACATCGTTAGCATTAATGGTAATCCCGGCACTAATAGTAGTAACACCCGGACCGTCAGTAGAAGCTATGGTTACGCCTTTATCTACATTAATTCGGCTACCTTCCCAAGCAAAAGTATAATTGCCCGGTTTTACACAAATTACATCGCCTTTATTTGCGGCTCCGATTGCGTCGTTTATATGACTAGTTGTAACAGTACAATTGGTTGGCGCTACATAACTATCTAAATCAGCTCCTGCTCCGCCAGTAAGTAAACTTTCACCTGCATAATCTAACTGGGTAATCCTCATTCTTTTATCCATTCCAGCCGGATCCGGATAGTTTTTAAGAGTAAGCTTAAGATAGTCAGCATTTACCGAACCATTGTTTTTCATGTACAGAGTTGATACATAAGGAGTGCCACCCGGAGTCATGTTTTGTACATTCCAGGTTTGGGTTACATTATCACTCCAATCGGTGCCATTGTTAGATAGCCTCAGATTCAAATTGCCAGATACAAAAGATTGATTCTGGCTAACGCCCTGGTCTGTCCACCAAGCACCGGTAATTCCCAAAGTAATTCCAGTAACTATACCAATAATCGCTAAACTAATTGCAATTTTTTTCATTTTAGTTTTTTGTTAATTAATTAATAATTTCCCGCCAATTTTGGCGAGGTAAAGTGGCTTGCCTTAGGTCCCTCCTAAGGTCTTCCCCCTGCCCTCCGAAGAGGAACTTAGGGTAAGCCACTCTTGATCGACCTTTACCCCAAATAAAAAAGGAGTCCAAGCTTTAATATATAAAAAACTATATACTAAAGTTCGAACTCCTATAAATCTTTTTTTATAAATTTTAGTTTTAAAAAAACAAAATTTTTAATCTAGTTCCTCCTCTAGATAATTTTTATGATATAATCAAAAAGTAATACAATAAATAATTTTATTATAAGCCAACGAAATAGTCAAGTAAAACTTTTCCACAGTTCATCCACACCCCGTAGAAGAATCTCAACAAAGTTTTTCTTAAGAAAAACCAAATCTGCGAAGCCCCGCAAATAAAAAAAAGGGCAGTATGCATAATGCAAAACCGCCCCTGTGTTCTCCAAAAAGGAGAACTTATATAAAAAACATAAAAGAACAATAGGACAGAAAAGAAAGCCGATGGCGATTATATCACCTACAATGTGCCAGTACGACACTCAAAGGTAAGTGAAGCAACTACCTTTAATCATCCTTAAGACATTTTTCCTGCCTCGTCAGCCATTACCTGTAATCCTCACTTTGCTTTGCTTTCCTGTCCTTTCTATCTTTATTTTACCATATCAAAAAATCGTGTCAACCCCAAATAAAAAAGGGGTATTATATCTGGACACTAAAACTAGGGAGGAAAAACCAATCTAATCCAGTGTCCAGACATAATACCCCTTTCTCTTTATAAATAACACTATAGCAAACTTTAAAACTTTTGTCAACCCCCCTTTTTAAAAAAGGCGAGGGCAGTCCCAATTTTTAAAAAAACCGCTGGAAAAACAAGCGGTTTTAATTGTATCTTTTTATACAGCTATAAAAATTTAATCCCTTTAATAAACCCTTTTTCTGCTATAATATCAGCTACTTCTTGCCAAGATTGCTGTTCTGTTACAATGATAAATTGTTCAGTTCCTTCGCTTTCTTCACTTTCTTTATCATCCCCTATATCATTTTTCTCTACCATCCTTTCTTTGATTCCATTCTCTAGTTTCATTTTTATTCTCCTTACCAAATCCTTATAAAATTTTGAAAGTTCTCCTATTTTTTAACTTTAATACTTTTGAAAATTAAGTCAAGAAAACAATATAAACTGCCCGAGGATAAACCTCGGGCAAAATAATTATGAAAAATAAAAGGGTCGGATCGTAAAATGATCCAACCCTTCAATTTGGCCTTTCCACGAGGAAAGGAGGTGAGCAAAAAACTATTTTGAAGAAAGCCGAACCCAAATTCAGAAAATTGTCCAGTATTGGACTCAGTATTAATCTCAGTATTGGACATTGGAGGAAACTGAACCGGGTTCGGCCAAAAACGGTAATCAATAGCTTAGAAGAACTATTTTCATTATACAAAATCCAAAAAACAAATCAAGAGTTAATGGGTACATTAGAATATCTATGCAGGGATTTACTTTGTTGGTCCCACCCTAAAAAGCGATGTACCATATTCAACCGCTTGACCGTCCTTGGCAAGTATTTCCACTATTGTTCCTGTGGTCTCTGCCTTAATCTCGTTCATTACCTTCATTGCCTCTACCATACACACCGTAGTTTGTGGCTTAACCTTTGAACCAATTTCCACATAAGGCTCAGAGTCAGGCTCCACTCTTCCATAAAATGTCCCTGGGGTTGGTGACTTTATAACCTTTTCTAAATTCTCGCCGTAAACCTTGGTTTCTGGACCCAAAATAGGCATCTCGCGCTTCAAAAAAATCCTCCTGCCACTCTCCTCTATTTCAACATCAATCAGATCAAATTCCTTCATTAGTCTACTAATTTCTACGATAATCTTTTTTATTTTTTCCAAATCAAAATCTTTGTCTTTCTGCTTCATCATTACTTCCCTTCTTAAAAATATTATAAAGAACTAATTCTGATTTTCTACTTTAACACAATCAAAAAAAATTATTAACTGTTCCAATTTCTTGCCGGAAATTTTCAAAACCTGCATAATTGATTTTATCGCCTGCTAAACTTTTGAAAATAAAAGGGTCTGGATGTCACGGAGGAGGGAGAAAAAGATGAGCATCCAGACCTTACTACTTTAAAGCCATCCTTTATATCCTTTGAAGTGAGGATGGACAATGAAAAGCAATTAAAAAGTACTATTTTTAATATATAAAAAGTAAAGATCTTTGTCAAGAAGAAAATGGGGTCAGATCTAATTTTACTATGTTTTTTTATTATATATCAATATAAAATTCTGTCAAAAAAAACGGGCGGTATGCTTCCTGCAAAACCGCCTTTGTATTCTCCAATGAGGAGAACTTATATAAAGAATGTAAAAGAACAATGGGACAGGAAAGAAAGCCAATGGTGATTATATCACCCACAACGAGCCAGTACGACCCTCAAAGGTAAGTGAAGTAACTATCCATACCACATCCTTAAGACGTCTTCCATGCTTCATCAGCCATTGTTTGTAAGCTTTGCTTCCCTGTCCTTTCATCTTTATCTTACTATATCAAAAAACTGCGTCAAGGGTTTACTTCAACTCCTGACAAATTCTCTGCATTTCACTCTTAATTTTTTAATCTGGGCTGAATTAGGCTTAAATTTTACTTTTCTCCTATTTCTCTTTTTTATTTTTATTTCGCCGTCATTTCCCCCTGGCTGACAAAAGTAAATCACAACATTATGCCAAGCAATTTTGTTTTTTTGAATTTTTGTTTTGATTTTTTTCCAGCTGGTCGCTACAAAAACTCTGCCACTTTTCGTTAGAGCTGCACAAAATAAGTTTGACATTGTTAAATCCTCCCTAATATTAATGTTTTATTGTTAAAGAACATTTTTTATTGTAGCGAAACTAAAAACTTTTGTCAACCCCCTTACACCAAAACTGCCCGAGGTCGGGTCTCGGGCAAAATAGAAATTAAAAAATAAAAGGGTCGGATCACAATGATCCAACCCTTCGCTTTGGCCTTTCCAATAGGAAAGTAGACAACAATGTTCAAGGAACTATTTTCATTATACAAAGACGAACTATCTTGTCAAAAGGGATTTAGTTTAGCTTCTTTCGAAACTTCAATTTTGAGATCTCGCTCGTGCCATGATTGTTTTTGTTTTAGGGCTGATTTCAAAATCTTTGTGATGAACCCCGACTCGCTTTACTCCCTCTCCATCACTGCACTTGAGTAGTAAACCAGTAGCAGTTACGGCGGCGAAACCTTGAACATCAGCAACAATATGCTTAGTATCTATGGTTAATTCTGGATATCCATATCCAGCTTTAACCATAATTTCGTCTCCGGGTTTAAGTCCCAAAATAACATCTTTGAACGGTGACGGTGAATTTAAATTTATCATTCTGTATGCCATTTTTATCTCCTTTATTTCTTATTCCAAGACTTGATTAACTTTCTACACGATACCAGTTCCCGCTGCTGAACCATAGTCCTAACTCATCTATGATGGCATAAAAATCCATTTTTATACCATTGTGGTCGTCTCGTTCTGCGCCTACAATTATACCTATAGGAATATCATCATAAGATGTGCCAGAAACTAAAACGTTATACCCTCCGTCTTTCAATTTCTGGATTAACTTCTCGCCTCTTCCCGGAACAATACCTGGGGCATTTTTATCTTTTTTCTTTTCTTTTCGTATTTTCTCATCATTTTCTTTTTGCCTCGTCTCCTCTAGAACAAACGCTTGATATATTTTAGCCATTTCAATTCCCTTTCTTATTTTTTATTTTCTATATTCTATTTGGAAAATACTACTTTAGAGCATACACTTCTTATCCAAATCCGTCAAGCTGAAAACAAAACCTCGTTTTGAAACGAGGTTTTGTGTACTGTAACTCTTTACAACAAAAACTACAAAAGCAAGTCGTCGTCAAAATTATCGCTGATAACGGGTTTCTGTTTACGCTTCAGGAAACCAGGAATATTCTTTTTAGCATAATCAAACGCTTCTTCTACAACTACTTTCTCATCAGTAATTTTCAGTTGGTTGTATCCGTCTGCCAACCCTTGCAGCATCCCTTTATTTACAAAAAGACGACTGAACACTCCCTCACCGTCTTCAATGCCGTCTCCATCAATGTCGCTTCCTCCGGTTGAATATACATAAGCTGATCTGTTTTCTTCGGTTGACATAACAACAACTCGACCATTCTCTGACGACTTCTCATCAGCTAAATCATTCATTCCACCAGCAAGACAGGTATCAAATATAAAGATAATTCTGGTGGTAGCAAAATCACTAAACCAGCCAACAAGCATATCATCAGATATCCCAACTGTCTTGTCGCCATCATGAACTACAATTAGTTCGTCCCTTCCATCTGCCTCATCGTAAGGGTATACATCTATAGGATTATCATTCTCATCAAGGGGCCAACCACCGTGTCCACTGAAAAAGAATACCACTTCATCTTTAGGACCCGCATTGGGTTTTATCTGGTTCAAAATAGCATCTTCAATCTCGTTGAAGGTGGCAGGTCCATCAGTAGGCATATTATCAGTAATAGGATATGTATCTCTAAGCAGATAAATGTTTTCATCGGCGTAACCATAGAACTCAGTTAGAGCTTTATACATATTCAGCGAGTCGCCATCTGAGGCACAAAGATCGTTTGCATCTCCTGGATAATCACAAATTCCAATCACAATAGCATATTTACTTGCTCCTTCGGATAATGGTTCACCTAAAATTCCGGTTGCTGCTCCGTTTGAAGAATCGTTATCTTTATCCTTTCCCGGAGGACCGTCAGGTTTTCCTTTTGTCTCTTCCATATCTAAAGAAAGAGGAATTTTCTTAACCACCTTAACATTAGCAGCGGATATAGGTTTGGGGGGTTGCCTATATGAATTTTGGGCTCTTTCAGCCGATGCCGTCTGAGAAACTAAAGCCATTCCAAACAAACTTAAGGTTAATCCAATTATAACTGTACTAATTATTAAAATACTAAATCGTTTTTTCATGTTTGTGTTTTTAATTAAGTTTTAAATGCTCGACCTTTTATATTATATTATATCTCATTATTTTGACTTATCAACAGCAAACGCCCAAAAATAAAAACCACCCAGCGACGGGCTTTTTTATTTTCTATTTTTCTTTCATAGAGCTACTGATATTTCCCATCGTGTCCTCCAAGATAGATATTTGTGTGTCTATTTTTTGTCTTCTCAATAGGAAACCTCTTTTTATTGTCTTCAATAGTCATCTGAATTGCTTTATCAATATCAACATCACAGCTATTTGCCAACAATGACAAAAACCAGAATATATCGCCAACAGTATCCTTTACTTCTTCTTTTTTTTCAAAAAGAAGCTTTTTAATTACTTCTGGGTCTTGCTCCCATTTAACTATATTTCTAAACTCGCCAATTTCTTCAACAATACCTAATAAAATATCTTTTGGATTGTGAAACTGATTCCAATTCCTCTCTTCACAAAACTTTTTAATTTGCTCTTGATAAGGATTCATAAATGAATGGTCTTAGTTTATTATTTTTTATTCTACCCCGGAATTTGGGAAATTTCAAGAGAAATTATGAAAAATAAAAAATAAAAAGGCCTGGATGTCATCGAGAAAAAAATGAACATCCAGACCCACTACCTTGATGAAGCTGTCATCTATATTCTGAAATGAAAACGTACTATGAAAAGCAATTAAAAGGTCCTATCTTTATTATAGAAAAACAAAAACATATGTCAAGTCTGAATTAAAGCCCGAAAAAAATGAAAAATAAAAGGGCCGGATTGCGTAAATCCGGCCTTTCCGAGGGGGAAACGAATCCGCCCAGGATTGTAGAAATTATCTTCTTTACCGTCTTAGATTTTGTCGCTTTAGCTTTTTGGCATGCTCTTCAAGAGCCAGGTCAAATCTTTTAAGCCACTCATCCCAATCTGGTGAATTTGAATCAAAAATAAATTCTCCGGAATAGCCTGTTTCTGGATCAAATTCAATAAAAGGAGATATTTTATCTCCACAAAAAACTTGATCTAAAGCTCCGTCAGGGCCAATATCTTTAAATTGAACATAACCATAACCCCAATGATTTTTGACCCATTTACCTGTGACTACGTAGAATTTAGCTGATTCCACTTCAGGCTCTGGCTGACCTACAGACATTGTAGTGATAACCATTTCTTTTTTAATGGTAGGAATAAAAATAATCGCCAGGGCTAAAATAATTATTATCACAAGCAACAAATCCGTTAAAGTAAAGCCATTTTTTTCTTCTTTCATATTCCATTCCTTTCTGAAAATTTCCACTATTCTTAATTTAAAAAACTATTATTATATTACACTCATTATCTAAAAAAGTCAAGTTTTCGCATCTTTAAAAATTTCAAGAGAAATTATGAAAAATAAAAGGGTCGGATCCTAAGATCCAACCCTTGGTATTGGCCTTTCCGACGGAAAGGTAAAGATATCAAAAGTTCTATCTTTAATATATAAAAAGTAAAGATCTTTGTCAAAAAAGAAAATGGGGTCTGGTCTAATTTTAGTGTTATTTCAACTCAACTTTTGCGCCGGCGGCTTCAAATTTCTTTTTGATTTCCTCTGCTTCTTCTTTCTTAACATTTTCCTTAATCATCTGAGGCGAGCTAACAGCTGCGTCAACCAAGTCCTTTGCCTCTTTGAGACCTTTTCCAATTGCATCTCTGACCACCTTGATTACTTCAATTTTCTTTTCCCCTACTCCAGTCAATTCAATATTGAAGACACTCTTTTCTTCAACTGCTTCAGCGCCAGCCGGAGCGCCAACCGAAACAGCAGCAACCGGAGCAGCTGCCGAAACACCAAATTTCTTCTCTAAAATCTTTACTAATTCTGCCAAATCCAAAACAGACATTTTTTCTATGTCTTCAACTAATGCTTTAAATTTCTTTGGCACTTCAATTTTTTCCTCCTTTTCTTCTTTCTTTTCCTCTTTTGGTTGTTCTTTTTTTTCTTCAGTCATAATTTTTATGTTTTAGCTTGTTTAAGAATATATATTAGACCTTTAATATTGGCTTGTAAAACATTTACAAATCCCGAAATTGGAGCTGAAATGCTTCCAACGAGCTCTGCCAAAAGCTCCTTTCTGCTCGGTATTTTTGCTAAAGTAATAATTTCTTCAGCGTCTCTAAATTTATTTTCATAAAATCCTCCCAAGATTCTTAAATTTTTATTTTCCAATGAAAAATTATAAGGAATTTTAGCTGAAGAAATTTCATCTTTAAAACCAAAAACTGAAGCAACCTGGCCTGCTAATTTTTCTGGGTCAATTCCAACTTTCTTTTCTTTAAAAGCTACATCCAATAAGGTTTTTTTGGTAACGATTAATAAACAATCGGCTACTTTTAATTTTTTTCTTAAATCAAAAAGCTCCTTTGCCTTTAAACCATCAGTTGCCACAAAAACCATTGATTTTTGCTGGGCAATGTTTTCTTTTAATTTCTCAATAACTTTTTGTTTTTTCTCTTTAGTTAAAGCCATAAAAAAATGCTGCCTTCGTAGACAGCAAAAAAACATTTGCCTTGATGGGTCTTAACTTCAGCTTGCCCTGAGCTTGCCGAAGGGCCCATTGTCTACGGCTATATTATTATATTACTCATCTAAAAACCTTTGTCAAGAGTTCTAATACAAAATGCGTATGAAATGATGCCCATTTTCTAATAAAAAAGGAGGGGCGAAGATTTAGGATTCGCCCCTATTAAAAATATGTCTTTATCCCTTATGCTTCCATGATTTTTTTTAATTACCAGATATCTTTTCCGTCGCCAAATCTAATGTATTCGCGGGGATTCACTGCTGTTCCATACCGACCATTCTCTCGAATCTCGAAATGAAGATGGTACCCCGTAGCATTACCTGTTTTTCCAACTCTCCCGATTAATTGCCCCTGAGTTACAGATTGGTTTTGTTGGACTAAAATACTACTAAGATGGTAATATTTCGTCCAATTTTCAAGGGGACAATAATATCGATACGGATTGGAATCGCCAGGTATATGAGATATTACAATGTAATATCCCTCTCCGTAACTTCCCCAACCGCAGGCTTCAACTGTACCATCGGAAGGAGCATAAATAGGAGTGCCTAAGGGAGCACCAATGTCAATGCCCGAATGACTTCCACTAAATTCTTGGGTAACGGTTCCGCTAACCGGCTTAATCATTACCTGCCCGTTAGAAGCAATTACGTCATTAGACGTAAGAATTATTAAGAACATACCGCACATCACTATCGTCATTAGAATCAACTTAATCTTCTTCATTTTCCATGTCTCCTTTCATGTTTTGAGTTTCTGGGATAATCAGGATAGAAACATAAAATTTGTTAATGAACTATTTTTTATCTGTTGTTAAAAAAAAAGAACTTCAACTACCAACAATATCACTTTAATTTATGCAAAAACTGCTTTTGTCAGCAGTATAAAATAAGTTCCGTTAAATAAGCTTGCTAATTATTATCTTGGTGTAACCTAATTTTCTTTGCGAAACTACAACATCTGCATCCAGCACCGGCTTCGGAATCAAAATAGAGAGTGATTACGATAAGATTTTCTTCGGTTGATTTCAAAACTGCCTCCCATGTTTCTCTGTCCATATAATAATCTATACCTCTTCCATCTGCGACAATTTTATCATTTTCTAAACACCCTAGATTAAACAAAATATGCCCGTTACTTTTACTGTTGATTGTATTTCCTTCTTCAATTGTTTCTTCAAGGTCCTTTACAAATTCTTCATCTGTAGAATTAATTATCTTAAAATAAACATAGGTTTCTTCTACTGGAAGATGTCCAGGAGGAAGATCCCAATAATATTTTTCGAAATCTTCTTTTGAGGGTAGCTCCACTTGTTCTAACACCGCATAACCAGTTACAATTTTACTAAAACTTTCTTCTTGTAATCCATCTTTTTCGGGAATTTTTTCCACTATTATTTCTTCTATTGACGCCCTCCACCATTGATAAGCCAGAACCCCTCCCAAAATAAAAAAAGTCAACAACAATATTATTAAAATATAATTCCGATGAATTTTCATTAATTTTGTTTTGTCAGTTTTTTACTCTTCAATACAGAGAAGCTTCTGCTTAGTGCCACAGTCCTTTCCTTGATAAGGAGTAAAAACAGTATCTCCGCCCTTGCCTGCCAAACCAGAGGCTAATCCACCCAAAGCAACTGCATCAGTAAATTCTCCTGCCGAAGTATAGCAGGTGGGAAACGACGGCTTTGCTTCTCCTATAGGCACGGGGTAACCCTGAACTAACTCATTTTCTTGAGTCCAGTTCTGACAAGTAGTAGTAAAACTGTATTCTTCAGCAAGAGGTTTGTAAGGAACTAAAAGGGCGGCGGCAATGGTGGTACAATTTTTTTTACTTTTTTCATCAAAACGTCCCAGCCAGAGATTTTCCATATCTTTCAGAAAATCATTTTCTAACTTTTCCTCATTGATTATTACAAGGTCTGAAAATTTCTCTAAAAACTCATTAAAGTTTTTTCCCAGAAGCTGATGGCAAGTTGCTCCTCTAATCAGAGTGGCGGATGGAATAGCGGCAATAAAAACGCCGTCTGTCTTCTTCGGAGTTCTTTTTAGACGCTCAGTGGCTATATCCTCATCACTATCCCCTCCAAGAAAGGCATGCCATTTTCCATCAAAGCCCTGTTTTTCAGCTTCTTCTTGACATTTTTGGTCAGCTCCCTCCAACCCATTTAAATTTCCGGTAAAACTCTCTTCCGTAATAAAAACCCGTCTTAAATTTGGCAAATCGCTCGGCAAATAAAGCCATTCACTCTCAATAGACAATCCTTCACAACTGGCAAGTTCCGAATAAGTAACTATAAAAGCTCCGTCTGAATAATCTATTTTATTGCCTTTCTGCCAAGGATATTCAAAAACAACAATCCAATAATCATCTCCGTATTCTTGGCCGGGGTAAATCTTCAATTCGTATTTTTCCAAAGCAGCATTAACATCTCTGGCAATCCATTTTGGTTCTATTCCTTTAAACAAAACAATGCCAACTTTTTCCAATCCTTTTGCCTTCCAGTTAATTTCATAGCTCTGTCCAATTTCCCATTCTTCACCTCCGTTAGGCGCCAGAATTTGGATACTCTTTGTTAATTGACCGAAGAATAAATAAAATATAAATCCAAAAACTATTAAAATAGCCGCTACTGCAACATAAATTAAGCTTTTCTCCAGGGTAAATTTTTCAGATATTGAAGATTTCATAATTACTTTTCCTATTCCTCCGATGGCGGAGGACAAGGCGGATTAATTTGCTTTTCTAATTCCTCTTTGAATTCTCTTCTCGCAGCATAATCAGATTCGCCTGTTGGCATCCAAAAAACTGCCAGATAAAGATTCTTGATTTCTTGATTACAGTTTTCCAGCCAGCATCTATATTGACTATGTTCTGAAAGGCGGATTGCTTTTTCGTTTTCCCCAATATAGATTATATCATATTCCCCGTTTTTTTTACATAAAATTGTAAACACCCCGGCTTTATCCATAACATTATTCTTTTTCAATAACCAGGGTCCGTTAAAGTAATACTCGCCAATTTCAATAAATTGAGGAGCTGGAGGAAAGCCGGCAGCAAGAGAGGGAGGAAATTCTCCGGGAACTTCGGGTGGTTTTAAAACTTCTCCCTTTTGAAGCAGATAAGTAACTAAGAAGAAAACAAAAACAATTAGCAGGGTTATAAGAAGAACATAGAGAGAATTTAATAGGATTCTCCTGCCTCTTTCTATTTTCTGGACATCGCTTCCTGCTTTTAACATAACAAATCCCCCAAAAATAAATATAACAAAAATAACAAAAAAAGCTAAAAGAAAAATAAATATTGGAAGATTTTCAAAAATAGACATTTTTAATGTATGATTTCAATTATTTTTTCGGCAAATCCTTTGGCGGCGCCGGGCCCGTTTCCAGTAACTATCTCTCCATCTACAACCACTGAGTCCTTTTGGAAAATTGCTCCATTTTCTTCTAAAATTTTAATAGCAGATTTATCCATAACAGAACTCCAAACAGTTGCCTTTTTGCCGTCTAAAACTCCCGCTTTAGCTAAAATTACCGGAGCGATACAAATTGCTCCCAAAACCTTATTATTTTCAACCGCTTCTCCGGCAATCTTATGACAGACCTTATCTTCTATGTAATTAGCGGCTCCCGGTCCTCCAATAAATAAAATTGCGTCGTAATCTGCTACTTTAAGATCTTTGAGCAAAATATTAATCTCTGCCTCTCCGCCTAACTTCCCAATTGCTTTTCCAAAAGAAGTACTAATAGTAATAATTTCAGCTCCAGCAGTTTCTAATGTCTGTTTTGGGATAAAATACTCCTCGTCGCGAAAATCCCGAAAAGCAATAATCATTGCTATTTTCTTTTGCATAAGCTTTACCCCATTGTATCAATTATCGCAATAAACGTCAAAGCCACTACTTTAAATATTTGACTTTAGCTTCATTATGTTCTTTCAAGGTTCTGCTGAAAATTGTTTCTCCTTCCGGAGTGGATAAGTAATAAAAATATTGGCTTTCTTGAGGATAAATCGCTGCCAAAATACTTTCCAGGCCAGGATTGGAAATAGGACCCAGCGGCAATTCTTTATATTTATAAGTGTTGTAAGGAGAATCAATCTGGAGTTCTTTTTTAGTAATTTTTGTTGTTTTTCTGCCAGTGATATAAGCAATAGTGGCATCAATCTGGAGAGGAATGTCCCATTCTAATCTTTTCCACAAAATTCCAGAAACAATTTTTTTATCTTCAAGAGTTCTAACTTCTTTTTCAATTAAAGAAGCCATTATTACTATTTCATGAATGGTTCTTCCCTGTGAAGAAATTTCTTCTCTTAATTCTGAAGTCAGCTTCTTATCAAAATTAGCAAGCATTATTTCAATAATCTCTTCAATCCCGTCTTCTGGAAAAATTTCATAAGTATCGGGAAAAAGATAACCCTCTAGACCCGGGTCTATTTTTTCTGCTCCCTCTATGCCTTTTTCCTTAAGATATTCTCCAATATCTTTTACGCTCCAGCCCTCAATTATAGTGATTAATTTTTTAATCCTGTCGCCGGAAACCAATTTTTCTACAATATCCGGAATATTCATTGCCGGAGACAACCCATACTCGCCCGCCTTAAGTTTTCCCGAAACGCTCTTAGAATAAACAAAGGCACGAAAAAATAATCCGCATCTAATTATCCCTGCTTTTTCTAAATTATAAGCTATTTCTTTTGCCCCCCAACCTTTTTCAACTTCAAAAAAAACCGTTAACCGCAAAAAGGGATTCTTTGGCAGATAAATTTCAAGCCAGACAAAAACTCCAAAGAGTATTATAATTATTAAAATCAAAATAATTATCTTTTTCATTCTTCAATTAACGGAACAAAGGCGAAGCCCGGATGTTCTATTTCTTTAAAATTCTTCTTAGATTTTTTTATTAAAGTCCAAATGGAATTTCTAATCGGGGTTACAATTCTGCCGCCAACTTTCAACTGCTCTTTCCAGGCCTGAGGAATTTTTCCCTGGACTGCTGCAGAAGCTAAAATTTTATCAAAAGGCGCTTCTTTTTTATAACCTTTTGAGCCATCAGCACAGATAAATTCCACGAGCCCTTTTTTTATAAAATTGTATTTATCCACGTTCTTCTCACCGAATTTTTTTAGCTCTGGAACTATTTCTATTGCTGTAATTTTTCCCTTTGGGCCCACTATTTGAGCCAGCAGGGCTGTTGTCCAGCCGGAGCCGGAACCAATATCTAAAATATTATTTCCTGATTCCGGCCGTAATTGTTCTAACATAAAAGCAACTGTTAATGGCTGGGAAATTGTCTGATTATAGCCAATCGGCAGGGCTTCATTAAGTTCGGCTAAATTTCTCATATCCTCTGGCATAAAATCAGCCCTTTTTATTTCTCTAAAGGAACCAATTATTCTTGGCGCTTTTAACCAGCCATCTTGAATTAAAGAATCAATTAGTGGCATTAAATTACTACGCCGCCGGGACGCGTTGACTACGCCGCCGGGACGCGTTGACTACGCCGCCGGGACGCGTTGTTGTAGTTTTTTTCGAATTTTTAATCTTTGCCAAAAGCTTATTCTGTCAATAAATAAAATACCATCCAAATGGTCAATTTCGTGTTGGAAAACTCGTGCCAAAAGTCCTTTTGCTTTCAACTTAATTTTTTCCCCTTTTATATCCAATCCCTCAACTTCTACTTCTTTAGCTCTTTTTATTTCTAAAAAAATCCCGGGGAAACTCAAACAGCCCTCTTCATCCATTTCTTTTTCCTGACTCTTTTTTATAATTTTAGGATTAACCAAAGCTAAAATCCGCCGACCTTCTAAGTCGGTCTGGACAATAATCACTCTTTTTGATACTCCAACCTGAGGAGCTGCCAAACCAATTCCTTTTTCTTCTTTCATTGTTTGAACCATATCAACAATAAGTTTTCTTATCTTTTCATCAACTTTTTTTACTTCCTCACACTTTTTCCTTAAAACCGGCTCATTAAATTTTTTAATCTCTAAGATTGCCATACTATTATTTTATATTATTTCAGCGGAAATTAAAAGATGCGCGCCTTCAGCGCGCATCTAATTTTGCGGGTCCGCCAGGAGTTGAACCTGGAACCTCTGGTTTTGGAGACCAGCGCTCTGCCAATTGAACTACGGACCCATTTTATTTACTTGAGCATAGTAGGCGTAATGAAAGAAATATTGGTCCAGGCCTTCAAGTGTGGTGTTGTATTCTTTACCGCCGTAAATAGCATCGCAGAATAATTCTCTAGCCCGGGCAATTTCCCGGAGACGACCTCGCCAACGTTTATCCTCAAGGGTTAAGTCAAAAAGTTCAAGAGTTTTTTCCACTGCGCCCCAAAAAATTTTCTCATCTTTACCTTTCCATTTTCGCGCCCGACTTACCTCGCTGCCAATGTTTGCTAATTGCTCTACCAAAGAAAGCTTAAACCATCTTCCCGAGGCCAATTCTTTATGAATAAACTTTCTCATTTTGAAACTAATTTTTCTACAATATTTCTTATTTTCTCTTTAATTTCAGGATTATCAACCCCTCGGGAACGATTGCCAAAAGAGGGCTTAAGATTAACAATTGAATTAAATTCAATTAATTCCTCTCCGCTCTTTTCAGGATAAAGATTAATTCCCCAAGTATGTTCTCTTTTTGACCCTTCCTGTTCCATCAAAACAACTTCTTCATCAGCATGCATATCTCCACCTATTGCCATTATCCCCTGTTCAACATCAACAACTGCTTTCACTAACTCACCAAATTGTTTTTTAGCAATCTCTAAAAGCTCTTCTTTGTTTATCAAATCTTTTACAATTTTTATTTCCATATTACTTCTTCCCTTCCTTATGTAATGTGTGTTTTCTACACCACTTGCAGAATTTTTTCAATTCTAACTTACCCTCCATGGTTTTGGGTTTGTTTGTAAAATAATTTATTCTTTTACAAGCGCTGCACTGAAGTTTTATAAATGGTTTTTTCTTTTTTGCCATACCCCGTAGAAGAATTACAAACCAGTCACTCCGCTCCTTGTAATTCTTTTGGAATTAAGCGACAAATTATATTTTTTTGCTGCCCCGCAGCAGTCGAAATTTCTCTACGGGGCATAGAGCCGAGGACGAGATTCGAACTCGTGACCTTCCCCTTACCATGGGGATGCTCTACCAACTGAGCTACCTCGGCACTTCGCTTCCTCGCTCAGTGTAAACTATTTTGTTTACCCTGAACAGCTCGCTGTGAACTGTGAAGGGTGGGCAGGGAGGGATTCGCACCCCCGTAGACCGAAGTCGCGAGTTTTACAGACTCGTGCGTTTGACTGCTCCGCCACCTGCCCAACTGTAATTATCAACTTATCATAAAAATTATTATTTTTCAATCCTTCGGCAAGCTCAGGACAAGATAGTCCTTCTGTGTTTTTTGCGCCACTCTTCTATTTTTTTATGATCTCCGGAAACTAAAACTTTAGGAACTTTCCATTTATTAAATATTTCCGGTCTGGTATATTGAGCATATTCAATGAAGCCTTTCTCTTTAGTTATTCTCTGTTTTAATAATTCTTTCTTGCCTAAAACCCCGGGAATTAATCTTGATACCGCTTCAATAGTTATCATAGCTGGTAATTCTCCACCCATTAAATCATAATCCCCTATTGATAATTCAACATCAGCAATACGTTTAGCTACTCTTTCGTCCACTCCTTCATATCTGCCGCAAATTAAAATCAGCTGGTCCAACTTACTAAACTGATAAGCTGTTTTTTGATTAAACTTTTTGCCGCGAGGGGTAAATAAAATCACTTTTGTTTTTTGTTTCTTGTTTTTTATTCTTTTTTTTAAAGCCGATACGGCTTTAAAAATTGGTTCTACTTTCATCACCATTCCAAGCCCACCGCCAAATGGCTTATCATCAACGGTTTTGTGTTTATCAGAAGTCCAATTTCTCAAATTGTGAACATTAATTTTTATCAGTTTTTTCTTTATAGCTCGCGAAATCAAACTCTCTGAAAAATAAGAATTAAAAATCTCTGGAAAAATTGTGATGATATCAAACTTTATCATAAAGTAAACAAAAACAGTCCTACTATAAATAGTAGCACTGTTTTCCGAAAAGATAAATCTTTTCCGAGATTACAGCTTCAAATCTTCCAATCCTTCAGATGAAGCTTTTTTCTCTTGAGCAACTGCTCTACCGCCTTCCGGCTCTTCAATCTTTAAGTTCACTCTGGCATGATTTTTTAAGCCAACAATTCGAACTAAAGACCTAATAGCTCTAGCAGTTGAACCGGCTCGACCAATGATTTGACCCATGTCTTCGGGGTTTACTTTCAAAGAAAGTAAAACTCCCATTTCATCAACACTTCGGTCAAGTTTGACGTCTTCCGGGTGGTCAACCAGCGCCTTAACAATAAACTCAAGGAACTCCTTGTCAGTATCTTTTGCCATAAATCATTCAAGTTAATTTTCTTACTAAGCAGCTCGACCTTTTCTGTTCATCTGATTTTCTATCTATCCAGAGAACAGGAATCTTAAAAGCTACTATTTTCAATTATACTTTTTTTGAAGATTGTGTCAACCCCGTAGAAGAAATTTGGCAATGATTTTCTTTTAGAAAATCCTAATCGCGTAGCGAGTCAAATTTTATCTACGGGGTCAACCCTTCGTCTTTTGGAGTTGCTTCTTTAGGTTTTTCTTCTTTGGTATTTTCAGTTTTTAACTCCTTTTTTTTCTCTTCAACTTTTGTCTTTTTAGGTTCCTCGGTTTCTTTTTTCTTTTTTATTTTATGAACAGGGATTTTTTTACCTTCTAAGATTTTTTCTTTTACTAATAAATTATGGACACCATCTGATGGTTTAGCTCCTACCGAGAGCCAATATTTAATTCGCTCTGCTCTCAATATTTTTTCTTTGGTTAAAGGATTCCAAGATCCAACTTCCTCCACAAAACGACCGCCCTTTGGAGGCCTTCTCTTATCAGTAACCACAATCTTAAAAGAAGGTTGATTTTTTTTACCGACTCTGAAAAAACGAATACGAAGCATAAAATTAATTTAAGATTATATATTTATATACTTTTTACCAAGCTTTTATTTTCAGGGCTTCTTTAGCTGCTGCTTCTTCTGCTTCTTGCTTTGAAGAACCTTCCCCTTCTGCCATTAAATCCTTGCCAAGGAAAACACCGACAATAAAATGCTTAATATGATCCGGGCCCTGTTCTTTCAAAACTTTATAACTGGGGGTAATTCCCGACCTTTCTTGAGCTTTTTCCTGAAAGTGTGATTTAGCATCCATAAAAAGACGGGCTTCAATAATATGGGGTAATTCTTTTATTAAATATTTTTTAATAAAATCTCCGCAAGAATTTAATCCCTGGTCAAGATACAAACTTCCAATAAATGCCTCAAAAGTATCAGCCAAAATATATTGACGAGCTTTACCTTTTTCCTTTAATTCTCCCTGGGAAAGTAAAAGGAAGTTATTGAAACCTATATTTCTAGCAACTCTTGCCAGCATTTTAGCATTAACTAAAGCTGCCCGCCAACTAGTCAAATCACCTTCCGGCTTTTTAGGGTAATTTCTAAACAAGTGCTCTGTAACTACCTGTTCTAATATTGCATCTCCTAAAAATTCTAATCTTTCGTTATTAAAAAGTTCAAGATTAGGATTTTCATTTAAAAAAGATCTATGAACAAAGGCCTGAACAAGTAAATCTTTATTTTTAAACTTAATATTTAATTTCTTTTCTAAATCTTTAAATTTTTCTTTTAAATCCATATTACTTTTTCTCAATTTCTTTAAATACGGTTCCTAAAACGCCATTAATAAATTTTCCGGAACTTTCTCCACCAAATGTCTTAGCCAACTCAATTGCCTCGTTTATTGCAACTTTTGGCGGAACTTCTTTTTTGTTTCCGTATAAAAGCTCATAGAGCCCAATTCTTAAAACATTTCTATCAACAATGGTTATTTGTTCAATTGGCCATTCCGGAGCTGCTTTCTCAATAATCTTGTCTATGTCGGAAAGTTTTGAAATAACTCCATTAATTAATTGCCAAACAAAATCCTTATCTTCAAGCCCTGGTCCAAATTCTTTAATATTTTTCTCAACAATCCTCTCTAAATTCTCCGGTTTCTTACCGGAAAAGTCCCACTCATATAAACTCTGCATTGCTATTGAACGTGATAGATGACGAGAAGCCATAATAATTATTTTTGGGATAACCCTTCCATGGTTAATGATTTCCCCTTCTTTTCTTCCTTTTCTTTAGTTGCTATTTCTTTTTGTTTTTTCTTCTTTTCCTTCTTGGTTAATTTCTTCATAACATCAATCACTTCTATTCCTTTATAAAACCCGCAGTTTAAACAAACCGTATGGGGCAAAACCAATTTGCCGCATTTTGGACAAGGCGTTAATTTTGGAGCTTCAAGAAAAATATGCATTCTCCGCTGATTCCTTCTTGATTTTGTCTTTCTTTGTTTTGGAACTGCCATAATAAATCTATCCTAACAAAATAATCAAAATTTTTCAACCCCGTTAGAGATAAGACGCCCATGGCGTCTGACGGTTGCCTGTGGCAACCTATCTCTAACGGGGTCAAGAGACCCTAAAACTCCTTCTGTGAATTTTACAAAAACCATATCTTTTTATGATTTGCCTATGGAATTTTGTTGGATATCCTTTATGCTTGTCAAAACCATACCGAGAATATTTTTTATGATATCTCAACATTATTCTGTCCCTGGTAACTTTAGCAATAACACTGGCAGCAGCGCAAGAAAAAACTTTTTCATCTCCTTTAATAATTGATTTTTGAGGAATATCTAAATTTATACCAAAATTCCCATCAATTATCAAAAAATCAGAGCAAGAACATTTTTTCTCTAAATTCCTCACTGCTCTTTTCATTGCCAATTTTGTTGCTTCTAAAATATTGATTCTATCAATAACTTTTTCTGAAACCCGTCCAATCCCCCACCCTATCTGAGGATGTTTTGTTATCATCCTGTAAAACTCTTCTCTTTTTTTTGGAGAAAGTTTTTTTGAATCCTTAATGTTTAAAAATTTTAAATTAGAAATTAGAAATTCCGGAACTGTGATTGCGCAAGCAATTACAGGCCCGGCCAACGGCCCTCTCCCAGCTTCATCAATTCCAATAACCATCTTATGTCCTTTTCTCCACAACTTCTTTTCTTCTCTAAAATTAGGATACTTCATTTTATTATTTTATTCCTATTCTAACAAAATTGGTAGTAAAACTTGACAAATTAAAACAGGAGTGCATAATATAAATAGCTTGAAAATTGCTCATTGTAAATTAAATATTTTCTTGAATTTTCTTGAAAGGAAAAAAGATGTCAAAGAATAATGAAAAAATTGAACCTGAAGAACAAAAAACAGAAAAAACAGAAAAGGAAACAAGTCAACCGAAAGTATTTGCCAAAAAGATAAAACCTGAAACCAAAACCGCTCTAATAACGGCTTGGTTATCGCTAATTTCAATAATCGCCCTATACTGTGTTGCCTTCAGCAATCAAATAACAGATTGTAATCTCATCTTTGGCGGTATCATTGGCGGCATCGTTGGTGGCATCTTTGGTGGCATCTTTGGTGGCATCTTTGGTGGTAGTATCGTTGGTGGTATCATTGGTGGCATCGTTGGTGGTAGTATCGTTGGTGGCAACTTTGGTGGCATCGTTGGTGGTAGTATCGTTGGTGGTAGTATCGTTGGTGGCATCTTTGGTAGTGGCAAAAAGCAAATTTCTGATTGGACAATACCTTCCTTAATTATTGTTTTCCTATTGCCTTTTATTGCTGTGATAGTCCCTCTTTCTAAATATCACAATCTAAATCAAATAGAGCGTGATAAAAAGATTGTAGAGATTCTCCAGATAAGCGCGGAAAAAGACAAAATAATGATTACTCTGCCTTACGAACATTGCAAAGAACATTCCTATTTGGAAAAAGTTTTTTCTATGCGCGGAGAAGATAAAGAAATGGCCTGGAAAGACATAACAGTTCCCTGCCGAGAAAGAAATAAATATTGGTATGAAGCAACTTTTGACATAACGTTTCTCAATAAATTGCCGGCAGACAAAGAAAATAAAAAGGCAACGCTTACTCTGTTCTTTGACCATGCTTGGGAGGATTATGAAACAACTAAAACGGTTTTCTAAATCCATCCTAAAACAAAAAACACAGCCCACGATATTCTTATCGCGGGCTTTTTTATTTGCATTGCAATAGAGGTTAGGGTAGAATAATATAATTATAGAAAACAAATGTTTTATATAATTACGGCATTCGGTTGGAAAAGAAAAATTTAATTCAAGATTACATATTTACACCTTAACGAATCAAGGTTCTTGAGGAGCAAAGCGACGAAAGGTTCTTATTTTTCTTTTCCTCACTCATTTGTAATTATGAAATTCACCCATTTACATGTTCACTCTCACTATTCTTTATTAGATGGTTTGCCGAAGATTGATGAACTTTTGGATTATGTTAAAGAATTAGGCATGGATTCTGTTGCTTTGACTGACCACGGAGTTTTGTATGGAGCTATAGAGTTTTATAAAAAAGCTAAAGAAAGAGGAATTAAACCTATAATTGGCTGCGAGGTTTATGTTGCTCAAGAAAGGATGAACCAGAAAAGGCCAAACATAGATGATAAAAGATATCATCTTGTTTTATTAGCAAAAAACGAAGAGGGCTATAAAAATTTAGTTAAACTTATAACTAAAGCCCACTTGGAGGGCTTTTATTATAAACCAAGAATTGACGACAAGCTCTTGGCAAAACATTCCAAAGGACTTATTGCTATGACTGCTTGTTTGGCAGGAAGAATTCCCCGTTTAATAGTAGCGAAGAAATTTGAAGAAGCAGAAAAATTAGCTCAAAAATATCAAGAAATTTTTGGAAAAGATAATTTTTATTTAGAAATCCAGCATCATCCAAATATTCCGGGACAGAAAACCACTAATAATGAATTAATTAATATTTCCAAAAAATACGGCATTCCTTTGGTAGCAACTAATGACACTCATTATCTAAAATCAGAAGACGCTGAAGCTCAAGATATTTTAATGTTAATAAACACTGGCGCTAATCTCAACGATCCGGAACGAATAACTATCAAATCAGACGATTTCTCTTTAAAAAGCCCTGAAGAAATGGAGCAAGCGTTTAAACATGTTCCTGAAGCCATTGAAAATACTCAGAAAATTGCTGATGCTTGTAATCTTGAACTTGAGCTTGGAAAAACAAAGTTGCCTTATTTTGAGGTGCCAAACAGCAAAACGCCTGATGAATATCTGGAAAAACTCTGCAAACAAGGATTAAAAAAACGTTTTAAAGATAACCTAAACAAAGAAATTATAGATAGATTGAGCTATGAACTTTCAGTTATTAAACAAACTGGTTTTGCCTCTTATTTTTTAATTGTTCAGGATTTTGTTAATTGGGCTAAAAGCCAAAGAATCATTGTTGGTCCGGGAAGAGGTTCGGCACCCGGCTCTTTAGTTTCTTTTTTATTAAACATCACTAATGTTGACCCTATCAAAAACGATCTTTTGTTTGAACGTTTTCTTAATCCAGAAAGAATCTCAATGCCTGATATTGATCTTGATTTTACTGACAGAAGAAGGGACGAAGTAATTGATTATATTGCTCAAAAATATGGCCGAGACAAAGTGGCTCAAATTATCACTTTTGGAACAATGGCTGCCCGGGCAGCAATCAGAGATGTTGGCCGGGCATTAAATTACACTTACAGTTATTGTGACCAAATTGCCAAAATGATTCCTTTTGGCTTTAACTTAGATGAAACATTAAAAAAAGTTGATGAATTCAAAAATATTTATCAAACTGATGAACAGGCAAAAAAATTAATTGATTTAGCCAAGAAACTTGAGGGAGTAGCTCGCCACGCTTCAACTCATGCCTGCGGAATAGTAATATCAAATGAACCTCTTTCAAATCTAATTCCTCTTCAACATCCTACCCAAGACAACCAGAATGTTATCACCCAATACGAAATGCATGCTATTGAAGATTTAGGCCTTTTAAAAATGGACCTCCTCGGTCTAAAAAATTTAACTATAATTGAAGATACCTTATCTAGAATATATGTTATTAGGGGAGGAAAAAAAATTGACATTGAAAATATTCCTTTAGACGACAAAGAAACATTTAAACTTCTCCAAAAAGCTAATACTACCGGTGTATTTCAATTGGAAAGCGATGGACTTAAAAGATACCTTCGCCAACTAAAACCAACCGAATTTGAAGATATTGTCGCTATGGTCGCTCTTTATCGGCCGGGCCCAATCCAATTCATTCCAGATTACATTGACAGAAAACATAAAAGAAAAAAAATAGAATATTTGCATCCAAAACTAAAACCAATTTTAGAAAAGACCCAGGGTATTTGTATTTTTCAGGAACAACTAATGCAAATTGCCAGAGATTTGGCTGGTTTTACTTTATCTGAGGCCGATGTTTTAAGAAAAGCAGTGGGAAAAAAGATTCATAGTTTACTTCATGAACAGGAAGAAAAGTTTATTAAAGGGATGATAAATAACAAAGTTGATAAAAAAGTAGCAATAAAATTATGGCAGTGGGTTCTTCCTTTTGCCCAATATGGATTTAATAAAAGCCATTCAGCTGCTTATGCTACTATTGCTTATCAAACAGCTTATTTAAAAGCTAACTTCCCGGTTGAATTTATGGCTGCCGTACTTACTTCTGAAAAAACAGACGTTGAAAGAATTGCTATTTTAATTGAAGAATCTAAAAGAATGGGAATTGAGGTTTTGCCTCCAAATATTAATGAGAGTTTAAAAAACTTTACTGTGGTGCCAAAGGAAAATAAAATTCGTTTCGGACTTCTGGCTATCAAAAATGTTGGTGAGAATATAATAGATGTAATTGTTAAAGAAATAAAAAACAACGGTCCTTTTAAAAATGTTGAAGATTTTATTCAAAGAGTTAATTCAAAAGATTTAAATAAAAAATCTTTTGAAAGTTTAATCAAAGCTGGCGCTTTTGACGAGTTTGCCGAAAGGAGCCAATTATTGCATAATTTAGAAAGGCTACTAGAATGGTCGAAAGAAACCCAAAAAGCGAGAATGAGTAGCCAAAAAGGTCTCTTTGATGGAATTAATTTAAACAACCACCTAACTTTAGTTCCTGCTGCCCCAGCGACAAATTTTGAAAAATTAAGTTGGGAAAAAGAACTTTTGGGTCTTTATGTAAGTTCTCATCCTCTGGAAGACTTCAGAGAAATTTTAGAGAAAAAAACTTTTGCTTTGGTAAAAATAAAAAACGCCTGGATAAATCAAAAAATCAGGATAGGAGGAATCATCTCGGGAATTAAAAAAATTATTACCAGAAATGGAAAACCAATGCTTTTTGTAAAATTAGAGGACTTAACCGATAAAGCTGAGGTTGTTGTTTTTCCGGGATTAATTGAAAGAAACCCTACTGTTTTTCAAGAAAATAAAATTGTTTTTATTAAAGGAAGGATTGACAATCGGGACAATGTCCCCAAAGTAATAGCCGAAGAAGTTGAAGAAATTATACAAAAATGAAAATTGATACCATTCGCCATTCATTGGCTCATATTTTAGCGGCCGCTGTTCAAGAGCTCTTTCCAAGAGTGAAATTTGGCATAGGGTCTGCTATTGAAAATGGCTTTTATTATGATTTTGATAATCTGAAAATTTCAGATAAAGATTTACCAAAAATTGAAGAAAAGATGAAAGAATTAATTAAAAAAGATATTAAATCAACCCTTCGACTTCGTTCAGGGCAAGCCAAAGAAATAATTAATAGTTTTAAATTAACAAAAATTGCTGGGGCTTATTGGAAAGGAAATGAAAAGAATAAAATGCTTACTAGAATCTATGGCATTGCTTTCTCCAATAAAAAAGAACTCGGCTCCTTTATTAAGCTTCAAGAACAGGCAGAAAAAAGAGACCATCGGATTTTAGGCAAAAAATTAGAATTATTCCTCATTGATGAAGAAGTAGGGGCTGGCTTGCCAATTTGGCTTCATAAAGGAGCTGTACTTCGTCATATTATTGAAAATTATCTATATGAGGAATTAACCAAGCAGGACTATAAATGGCTGTACACTCCTCATATTGGAAATCTTAATTTATGGAAAAAATCTGGCCATTGGAATTTTTATCGGGAAAATATCTACTCTCCCATTAAAATTGACGAAGAACAATATCTACTAAAGCCGATGAATTGCCCTTTCCATATTAAGGCCTATCAACTAAAAATCAGAAGCTACAAGGACTTGCCCTTAAAATTCGCCGAACTGGGAACTGTTTACAGATATGAAAAATCAGGGGTTTTGCATGGTCTAACCAGAGTGCGAGGATTCACCCAAGATGACGCCCATATTTTTTGCACGCCAGACCAGATGGCGAAAGAGCTAACTTCTCTCTTAAAATATGGCCTTAAAATTCTAAAAACCTTTGGTTTTAAAGATTACGAAATCTATTTATCTACTCGTCCTAAAAAATTTATGGGAACTTTAAAAATGTGGCAGAAGGCTATTAATTCTTTAAAATATGCTCTTGAAAAATTGAAGTTAAAATATCAGCTTGACTCCGAAGGAGGAGTTTTTTATGGTCCTAAAATTGATATTAAAATAAAGGATTCTTTGGGAAGACCCTGGCAATGCAGCACTTTCCAGATTGATTTTAATCTACCGAAGGCCTTTAATGTTTTTTATATTGACGAAAACGGTAAAAAGAAAGAGCCGATTATGATTCATCGGGCTTTATTGGGTTCTTTGGAAAGATTCATTGGCGTTTTACTTGAACACTACGCTGGAGCTCTACCTTTGTGGCTTTCCCCTATCCAGGTCTGGGTTATTCCAATTGGCACCAGCCACAAAAAATACGCCGAAGAAATCGTTAAAAAAATCAACGAGTCCGGGTCTCGCTGTGAACTAAAGGATGAGAATGAAACTATTTCAAAGAAAATCCGCGAAGGGGAAATTCAAAAAATTCCTTATATGTTAGTTGTCGGTAGCAAAGAAATAGAAAAAAAATCTGTCAGAGTAAGAGAAAGAAAAAAAGGTGATATCGGAATGATGAAATTAGATAAATTTATTGAAAAAATTAAAATAGAAACAGAAAATAAAAAATTGTAACGAACTCTATGCCGGAATTATCTCAATCTACTCAAAAGTTAATTTCTAGATATCAAAATTGGTATCAATCCCTTCAGCCAAAAGAAGGGGTACCGACTATTCATGTTGATGAGGTTGCCTCAAAGGTAGCTGCTTTTTATGAGAAAATAAGAGGAATTATTGACTGGAAAGAAGAACATCTTTTGAAAAGAAGAGCAACTGAAAGAATTTTAAAAAGACGGATTTTTTCTCAATTAGACCTGGCTAATGGAAACTTTTCTGGAAATTTAATTGCCGAACCCTTAGTTTTGGAATTAATTCGAGGAGGCCACTTTTCAAATGATAAAATTGAAGAACCGAAAATCAAAGAGGTTCAAAAAGCAATTGATAAATATATTTTTATTCTAAATCACAGCCCCTCCGGTCCCAAAAAATCAAAACTTCAACTTTATAACTGGCTCTCAGAAATTGCTGCCTGTGAAATAGAAGAAATTCTTAGCCCTTCTCTGAGGGAAAGAGCTTTAATGAATTACATGTTTGAATTAATGAAAGAGAGAATTAAATTGAATGAAGGAGTTTTTAAGATAAAAGGAATAAACGAAAAAGAAAAAAATATTCAAATTTATATTGCTGTCCAAAGAACTCTTTTTAAATTAGACGCTCCGATAATTAGTTATGAGCTTTTAAAATACCGGCACCCAGAATGGATAAACTTTTCTGAAAATCAAATTAACGAATTAGCTAAAAATGTTTATTCAACTAGAGAAAGCGTAGAAAAAGATTTAAATCATCCTTTGGCAGATAAATTCTATCAAATCTGCGAAAAATATGATACTCCCTATCTGCTTTTAGGAGACGTTCTTTCCAAAGAGCCAATGGGAATTAAAGAAAAAGTATCAAAACCAGAAGTTTTAGAAACTTTAATCAGAAGAGCTTATAATAAAAGGGTTAAAACTTTAAAATCGCGACTTGCCAGGGCAGCTTTCTACGCCACCTTATCTATTTTCCTGACCAATATTATCTCACTTCTGGCCATTGAAATCCCAGCCACTAAAATTCTTACCGGCCGATTTAATTTTTTAGCTGTCGGGGTAGATATTTTAGGTCCTACTTTTTTAATGTTTCTCTTGGTTGTAACTATTAAACCTCCAAAAAAAGAAAATCAAGAACAGGTAGTAATGGAAGTTATGAAAATTGTCTATAAAAGAAAAAAAATAGATGTTTACGAAGTAAAAACTTTTCCCAAAAGAAGTATTATTTTAAGCGCGATAGTAAATCTTTTCTATCTTTTAGGTTTCTGTCTTATTCTTGCTTTAATAACCTGGGGACTCTATCAAGTAAACTTCCCTCCCCTTTCTTACGTAATCTTTGTTGTCTTTCTCTCTTTGATTGCTTTTGCTGGAGCAAAAATCAGACAAAGAGCTAAAGAATTACAGGTAATTGAAGAGAAAGAATCATTTTTCCATTTCATTGTTGACCCTTTTGCTGTGCCTATTATTCAGTTAGGAAAATGGCTAACAGTTAAATGGAAAAGATATAATGTTATAGCAGCCATATTTTCTGCCCTAATAGATATGCCCTTTTTGGTCTTTGTGGAGTTCTTAGAACAATGGAGATATTTTTTAAAAGAGAAGAAAGAAAAAATTCATTAACCCTGCGAATTACAAGTTTTTACGAACTTACGAATTTGTAAGTTCGTACAGGAATTGTTATTCGTTGATTATTTCTATGTGTCGTACAATAAAATTTATTTTAATTCCTACAATTTGCTTGGGATTAATTATGAGTCTAACCGCTCTTGCCCAAGAAACTACTGTTGAAGAAGAGATAAAACTTGATGAAGAGGTTGAGCCAGGAGACCTGGAAATAAAAGAGCCGAAACTTCTACCAGATAATCCTTTTTACTTCCTAAAAGAATGGGAGAGAGGAATTATGTCTTTCTTTGCTTTCGGCAGAATCAAAAAATTAGAATTAGAGCAAAAATTCGCTAATGAAAAATTAATGGAGTTGGAAGCATTGGTTGAGAAAAATGGAGACCCAAAAATATTAGAAAAAGCAACAGAAAAATATGAAAGAGCATTAGAAAGAATTCGGACTCGTGCTCAAAATATTAAACAGAAAGCGGAAGAAAATAAAGAAGTAGAAGAATTTTTTAATAAATTTGCCAGGCATCAACTCTTACATCAAAGAGTTCTTCAAAAATTAGAAAATCAAGTTCCTTCGGAGGTTTTTGAAAAAATAGAAGCAGCAAGAAAAAAGCACTTAGAGAACTTCGGCGAAGTAATGACAATACTTGAAGACAGAACAGAAAAAATCAAAGAAAACTTAGAAGAAAATATGAATGAGACGAAAGGAAGCAAATACAAAAACTTTAAGAATTTAGAAATTCTAATAGGATTAGAAGAAAAAATTCCAGAGCAAGCAAAAGAGGCAATCAGAAAAGCCCAAGAAAATGCTTTCAAAAGATTACAAGATGACTTAGAAAAAATGTCTCTTGAAGATCAGGAAGAATTTAAAGAATATATAGATAAAATTTCCGGTGACAAGGAAAAACAGCTTGAAATCTTAGAAAATCTACGACTTGAAACAAGAGAACAAATTCAGCTCAGGGAAAAAATAAATGAAATGAGAGAAGGTATTATAGAAAGAGTCCAACAAAAAAACCAAGAAAGAGCAATGGTCTGCCCTGAAATAAACAGGCCTGCTCCTGATTTTTGCTCTGAAGGAAGGATTATCATTGAAAAAGATGAAAATGGCTGCGTGACATCTTTTAAGTGTGTTATCCCGGCAGAAATCGAAATTCCAACAACTCTTTCAACCGAACCCAAACCTTTCTGTATAAATCTCTGGGATCCAGTTTGCGGAACCAACGGAAAAACTTACTCAAATAGCTGTTATGCCAAAATATCTAATGTAGAAATTGCCTATAAGGGAGAATGCAGAGAAAAAGAATGTGAAACCGATACTGACTGTCCCCAACCAAGATGCGGCCCTGCGGGAACAATTAGCGCAAGATGTATGGGAGTTAAAACTAAATGCGTGAAAGGCAAATGCCAAATAGTTGAAGAATAACCCGAATCTTGAAGCACAGAAAAACAGCCCTTAAGGGCTGTTTTTATTGACAAATCAAAATATAAAGTATATAACAAAAATAGCTGTTTTGACAATAAAATACGGGCAGAAAATAATTTTTTTAAAGGGGAAATAAAATGATTGAACTCAATAATCAGACAGTAAAGAAGATAGTAACAATTGAATTAAGGAAACGCGACTGGTCAATTGAACTCCGTGCTGATGAGAATCGGCCTGACCCTTATCCTGATCCACGCTTTAATGTTGGTAAAAGTAGTAGACCGGATCATCGAATTCTTATAAAACCTCTCCGAAGCGCTTTCATTTTTTCTCAGATTCTGGGAAAAATAATTGGTGAAAGTTTTCATCTTGTGAGAGACGACAAAAATTACGAGATTTATGTCCGGGAAAGTTTTGTGGACAAGTATAAGAAAAAAGCAAGCAAAGAATTATGAGAATCAATCTTAATATTCTGCTCAAACTTAATTTTAGGCCCCGATTTTCTGGGGCTTTTTTCTGGGGTTGAAAAAAGGAAGGATCTAAACTAAAATATGAATATATATTCTTGAATTAGGAGTTATGAAATACTACTTAATTACTTTCGGATGCCAAATGAATAAAAGCGATTCTGAAAGGATTGCAAATGTCTTAAAAAGTAAGAAATATAAACCAGCTTCAAAAATTGATGAAGCTGATTTGATAGTGGTTAATATGTGTTCTGTTAGACAATCAGCAGTTGATAGAGTTTATGGATTACTTCCGAAAATAAAAAACCTACCTGCCGGCAGGCGGACTATTCTAACTGGATGTATATTAAAAAAAGACAGAAGAAAACTTTCTGAAGAGTTTGATGAAGTTGTGGAGATTAAAGATTTGATTAAAGATATTGAACCAAAATATTCAAATAAGCTTTCTGCCTTAGTTCCTATAATGCGCGGGTGCAATAATTTTTGCGCTTATTGCGTTGTCCCTTATACTAGGGGCAAAGAAATATCACGATCAGCAGAGGAAATTATTTGTGAAATAAAAAAATTAATCAAACAAGGATGTAAAGAAATTTGGTTATTAGGTCAGAACGTCAATTCATACTCAGATATCTCTTTCCTTCAACTTCTCAGAAAAGTTAATGATATTCCAGGAAAATTCTGGATTAGGTTTATTTCTTCTCACCCAAAAGATTTTTCTGATGAATTAATTAAAACAATGAAAAATTGTAAAAAAGTCACTCCTTATCTTAATCTTCCTGTTCAGGCAGGCGACGATGAAATTTTAAAAAAAATGAACCGTCCATATACTATTACCCAATATAAAAAAATAATAAAAAAAGTTAGAAAGGAAATTCCTAATATTTGTCTATCTACCGATGTAATCGTTGGATTCCCCGGCGAAACAAAAAAGCAATTTGAAAATACAGCTAAACTATTCAGAGAAATTAAATATGATATGGCTTATATTAATAAATATTCTCTAAGAGCAGGAACAGCAGCTGCCAAATTAAAAGATAATGTTCCGGCGAAAGAGAAAAAAAGAAGAGAAAAAACTTTAAATGAAATTCTTAAACAAACTGCTCTTGCGAACAATAAAAAATATATTGGTAAAACTATTGAAGTTCTACCAACCAACTACAAAGACAAATTCCTATTTGGTAAATCATTTCATTATAAAACTGTAAAATTTAAAGGACAAAAAAATCTAATTGGAAAATTTGCTAAAATCAAAATCACTGACGCCCTGATCTGGGGTTTAAAAGGAGAATTATGTTAAACAAATTAATCGTTATTGTTGGACCAACGGCTTCGGGGAAAACTGATTTGTCAATTAAGCTTGCTGAGAAGTTCAATGGCGAGATTGTTTCCGCTGACTCAAGACAAGTTTATAAGGGAATGGATATTGGGACAGGCAAGGTAACAAAAAAAGAAATGAAAGGTGTCCCCCACCATCTTTTAGATGTTGTCCCGCCTGGGCGGGAAAGATTTACCGTTGTCCAGTATCAAAAACTAGCCTTGAAAGCAATAAAAAAAATCCATAAAAAAGGCCTGCCCTCACACCCCGCTAAGCGGGGTGGTGATGGGAAAATCCCTTTTTTGGTAGGAGGGACCGGTTTTTATATCCAGGCAGTAGTTAATGGAATTGTTATCCCTGAAGTAAAGCCGGACTGGAAATTGAGAAAAAAGCTTGAGAAAAAAAGTATCCAAGAACTTTTTAAAATGCTAAAAAAGCTTGATGCGCGCAGAGCTAAAACTATTGAAAGCAAAAACAAAAGAAGATTGATGAGGGCTCTTGAGATTGTTATTAAAACTAAAAAGCCGGTTCCCTTATTAAAAAAGAAACCGCCTCAATTTGAGCTTTTAATAATAGGTATCAAAAAAAGCCCTGATGAGCTTAGAGAACTAATAAGAAAAAGATTATTAAAAAGGTTAAATATCGGAATAATAGCTGAAATTAAAAAATTGAAAAAATCAGGGCTTTCCTGGAAACGTTTGGAAGAATTTGGTTTGGAATATAAATATATTGCTCAATATCTTCAGAAAAAAATAACTTACGATGAAATGGCGGAAAAAATTCAAAAAGAAAGCGAGCACTATGCCAAGCGCCAAATGACCTGGTTCAAGCGTGATAAACGCATTAAATGGATTAAAAATTATAAAGATACAAAAAAACTTGTAAAAAAATTTATTTTATGTTAAACTAACATACAGTTCATTGTCAACCGTTTATTAAGTTTGAAATATTTAAATTGAAAGGATAAAAAAATGCTTGGAGATGAAACGGTAAAGGCAAAAAAAATAAGTGAGATAACAGTGAAAAAGCATTTATTGCCTGTAATAAAATTGATAGATCCAGAAATAAACTGTTCTCAAGATATTGAAAAAATCTGTAAAGAAGTAGCTGAGAAACTTATTTTAGCGAGAAACTGTATCAATTCAGTTGCACAAAATGATCTGAGGCTTAATGTTGGTCCAAAAGCAAACCAGCATTTGTCTGGAGCCATTGACTCAATGGTTGTACAGTTAGCTATGGGTTAGAATAGGCAAAGAAATAAAGACCGAATTATTCGGTCTTTTTTATATTAATTTCTTTAAAAGTTGTTGAACAGTGTCTGGTTCGGCTCGACCTCGGGTTCTTGCCATTACCTGCCCTACAAGAAATTGAAGAGCATTTTCTTTTCCTTTTTTATAATCTTCAACTGGTTTTGGGTTTTTTGAAATCACATCTTTTATAATTTTCTCAATCTCTCCTATATCAGTTAATTGAGTTAATCCTTTTTCTTCAATAATATGGGAAGGATCAGCCCCGGTCCCAAACATTTCTTTTAAAACCGTCTTGGCAATTTTGCTTGAAATTCTACTTTTATAAATCAAAGTAAGAAATTCAGCAAAGTTCTCTGGAGTAATTAAGAAATCTTCTCCCAAAACTGAAGCGCTTTTAAGGAGTCCTTGTAAATCTGTAATAATGTAATTTACAGCTAACTTAGTTAATTTCAAAAATTCATCCTTTCCAACCTTCTTTTTTTCCTCTATCTCTTTAACCCAATTTCTTAACTCAGACATCACTTTTTCAAAATATTCTCCGAGATCCTTATAAAAGGTAAAAATCTCAATGGATTTCTCGTCTAAATTATATTCCTGAGCCAATCTTTTTCTCCTCTGTTGAGGAAGTTCGGGAATCTCTGCTTTAATCTCCTGAATAAACTTTTTATTTAAATGAATGGTTGGTAAATCCGGCTCTGGGAAATATCTATAATCATGAGCTTGTTCTTTTTCTCTTTGGCTTACTGTTATTCCTTTTGTCTCATTCCAACCCCGGGTTTCCTGGACAACCTTTTTTCCTTTATCTAAAACTTCTGTTTGTCTTTCAATTTCATAATCAATTGCTCGCTCTACCGCCCGGAAAGAGTTTAGATTTTTTATCTCCACCTTAGTCCCTAGTTTTTGGTCTTTACTTAAACTAATATTAACTTCCGCTCTAAGTTGTCCTTTTTCCATATCGGCGTCAGAAACGTTAAGATACTTTAAAATTAATCTTAATTCCTGAGCAAATCTTCTTGCCTCTTTTCCTGAATTTAAATCTGGCTCTGTAACTAATTCCATTAAAGGAATACCAGCTCTGTTAAAGTCAACTAAAGAACTGTCTCCAGAGTGAACCCCGTTAGAGATATCTTTGTTTTGAGTTTTTTCACTGCCCCGAGAATCTCTAACGGGGTGAATCAATCTGCCAGTATCTTCCTCCAAATGGACTCTTGTTATCCTAATTTTCTTTCCCTTGATTTCCAAAAATCCTTGTTTACAGAATGGCTTATCATATTGAGATATCTGGTAGCCCTTTGGTAAATCAGGGTAAAAATAGTTCTTCCGGTCAAATTTGGAAGTTTCGGGAATATTACAATTCAAAGACAAGCCGGTTTTTATTGTTTTTTTAACAGCTTCTCTGTTTATAACTGGGAGCACACCGGGGTGGCCCATACAAACCGGACAAACATTGACATTGGGATGCCTCTCATTAGGATCATTCTTGCAAGAACAGAACATTTTTGAGTTTGTTTTCAACTCCGCGTGTATTTCTAAACCTATTGTTGGTTTATATTCCATAATTTACAATTTATTTTTAATTATTTTCCAAATTTCTTGATGGATTATTTCAGGAGTTAATAGTTTGCCATTTTTAATACATTCTATAACCCTAAGCTCTTTCGGGAATTCTTCAGCTGCGTGCAAATATGATTTTAAAGCGTCCTCTAAGTGTTTTTTGTCCTTTTCATGAATATCTCTTTTCTCGCTTCTGCCTAAGTAAGCTTTTCTTCTTGCTTTTTTTTCTTTGTCAGTTATTTTGTTGGCTAATTTTAAAGAAAATCTAGGAGAAGTTTTAAGAATAAAAGTAAAATCTGGCTTAGGAATTTCTAAAATTTCGTATTCTAAACAATAAAGCCAGTTAAAATATTTTTTTCTTTCTTTTTTATTTTTTATCTTACCCCCTTGATGGCCAATGTTTGAGACAAGATATCTATCAGCAATAACTATTTTTCCCTCTTTTAATAATTTTCTTATTTTGAAGCCAGCATCGTATCTGTCGCAGGCATAAAAAATAGAGGCACGGTAAGAACCAACCTCTTTAGCGGTGCCATATTCCCCTCTTAAATATTTATCAACCAGCCAAGCCGGTTTTTCGCCATGCCGAGGAAAATCAATTGCCTCCACTTTATAACCCTCGCGTTTTAATCGTTCAATCAATAATTTAACTTGAGTTGATTTCCCAGACCCATCAAGCCCCTCAAAAACAATAAACTTGCCTGGACAAAAATTCTTAATCATTTTAAAAACTTTAATAAATATTCTTTATAAACAATTGGTGCCCAACCACCAGTATTTTCAACACGCCTCCCCAGTTCTTTCAAATCAACCAATTCTCCTTTCATGTTGTTTGTTTCTTTAATCGATATTTCTGGGCTATCGCCAATAAAATGATAAATTAAACCAATATGAACTTTTTCAACCGGCCTGGTGTCGTCGTTCAAAATACCAATCAATTTTTTACTTAAAATGTCCCCCTTATAATTGATCTCTTCGTTCCACTCCCGCATCGCCGCTCTTTCTAAAATACCTTCTTTTTCTTTAGCATCAATTAGATTTATATGTCCTCCTACCCCCAATTGATAATTATTTATTAATCTTTTTTCCCCAGCTCCTTTTATGTATTTATAAAGAAAAAATTTATCTTTGAAACTAAAAAGAATATAAGGAATTATCTGTTGAAAAGAAAGGTTTTTTTCAACCTCTCCCCTTTTTTTAAATTGATAATTACTTCTAATTAAATCCAGATAATAATCTAAATTTTCAATCTTAACCCCATGCCAAGAGCCCTCTTTAAAAATTATATTCTTGGGAACCACTAAAACTTTCTCATCTTCTTTCATGTTTTTCTAAAGTGAGAAAAGTATATTTATAGGGATTTTCTCTGTCTGATTTATTTTCTACCCGTTCTATTTCTTTCCAGGAACTCTGGTCAAATTCCGGAAAAAAGGCGTCGCCTTCAAAATCTTTCTCAATCAGGGTTAGATACATTCTGTCAGATAATGGTAAAAATTGACGATAAATTGATTCTCCCCCGCAAATCATTACTTCTTTAGAATTTTTGACTATCTCAAGCGCTTCTTTTATGGAATGAGCAATTTGACAACCAGACGGAGTAAAATTTTTATCTAAAGTTAGGATAATATTAGTCCGACCAATCAAGGGTTTACCAATAGATTCAAAAGTTTTTTGGCCCATAATTATTGGCTTCCCTTTGGTTAATTGCTTAAAATGCTCCATATCAGCCGGCAAATTCCAAGGCAGGGTATTTTTTAAGCCAATAACATTATTTCCACTAATTGCTGCAATAATTGAAATGACGGGCTTGCCTTTTTCTCTCATTTTGATATTATAGTATATTAACCATGAAAAAACAAGATAATAAATCTATAATCTTAGACTATTCTGAACTTAAAAGAATGACGGATGCCCATAGAACCTTGAAACATAAAATTGTTTGTACTGTGGGCTCCTGGGACATGCTCCATATAGGTCATCTTAGATATCTGATAAAAGCTAAAGAACAAGGAGATATCCTTATAGTCGGAGCGGACAGCGACAGAGGAATAAAACTTTATAAAAACGAGCTGAGACCAATTATTCCTCAAGAAGAAAGAATAGAAATGCTTAGTTATCAAGATTGCGTGGATTACGTCACTTTAATAGACGACATTGACGAACAAGGAAAGTGGCAATACGAACTGATAAAAATAATCAAGCCGGATCTTTTTATTACCACTGACTATAGTTATTCTGATAAACAAATCAAAGAAATTGGGGAATATTCTAAAGAGGTCCTAATCTTTCCACGCCAGGCAAAAAATACTTCCTCAACTGAAATCATTGAAACAACCGTCAAAAAACACTTAGAAATACTCCTGTCCAAACTTAACAAAAAAGATGAGAAAAAAATTAGTTAACATTAAAAATGCCAGACAAGGAGAATATAGAAAGGTAATTAAACAAATAGCTAAAACGCGTAAATGTCCCTTCTGCAAAGAGAATTTTAAATACCATAAAAAACCGATCTATAAAAGAAAGAAGGATTGGTTTTTAACTAATAACAGCTGGCCATATAAAAACACTAACTATCATTTAATAATTTTAGGAGATAAACATAAAGAAAATTTTTCGGAAATAACAAAAAAAGACCTTGAGTCAGTGGCCTATTTAATAAACTGGGCGATAAAAAAATGGAAAATAAAAGGAGGAGGAATAACGATGAGATTTGGAGATACTGACTATACTGGAGCTTCAGTCAGCCATATTCACTTTCATATAATTTCTCCAAAAATAGACAAAAAAACAAAAAAGACAAAAACAGTTAATTTCCCAATCGGTTAGTTTTTTTAAATGGCAATTTTTCCTTTAATAGATGGGTAAGGATCATATCCTTCAAGCGTAAAATCTTCGTAGTCAAAATCGAAGATATTTTTTATTTTTGGATTAAGAGTCATTTGGGGTAAGAGCCTAGGCGCACGAGCTAACTGAAGTTTTACCTGCTCTATATGATTAAGATAAATATGAGCATCAGATAGAGTATAGATAAATTCATGGGCTTTTAATCCGGTAACCTGAGCTATCATCATTAACAATAAAGAATAAGAAGCAATATTAAAAGGAACACCCAAAAAAACATCACAACTTCGTTGAAATAAATGCAAAGATAGCTTCCTCTGAGCAACGAAGAATTTAAAAAAGCAGTGGCAAGGAGCGACAAAAACCTTATCAATGTCCTCTGGATCCCAGGAAGTTACCACCAATCTTCTGGAATCAGGATTTGTTTTTATTTCTTCTATCAGGTTTGATATTTGGTCAATTACTCCACCGTCTCTTTTTTTCCAACGCCGCCACTTTTCACCGTAAATGGGTCCTAACTCTCCTGGCGGCAAATTATACTTGGCGCAGGCCTCAGGCGTTGCCCACTCGTTCCAAATTGTCACGCCGTGGTCTTGTAAATACTTAACATTGGTATCCCCTCTTAAAAACCAGAGTAATTCGTAGACAATGGATTTCAAATGGACTTTTTTAGTGGTAAGCAGAGGAAAACCGTCGTCCATATTAAAACGCATCTGATAACCGCAAACGGCGAAGTTTCCAATCCCTTGGGGATCGCCTTTTTTTTCTCCATTTTCTAAAACGTATTTTAATAGGCCTAAGTATTGTCGCATTTTATATAAGTAATCTTAACGTCGGCTGATTCTAAAACTTTTTTAGCATCAAAATTGGAACCTCCTTCGCTAAAATAAAGATTTTTTATGCCGGCGAAAGCGATGAGCTTGGCACAAACAGGACAAGGGAAAACAGTGACATACAACGATGTTCCCTCAAGAAGGACACCCTTTTTAGCGCCTTCGGCAATTATTTTCTGCTCAGCATGAATCGTGCTGGCTAAATCTTGTCTCTCCCCTGGTTTAAAAAAATCTCTAACCTCACCAACCTGATAAGGAGTATAGTCGCTGGGAAGATCTTTGTTGTAAGCGCGAAAAAGAATTTTTTTATTTTTCACCAAAATCGCACCTATTCGACGCCACCACTCGCTACTTTTTCGCCCCTCTTTATATGCTTCTTTCATCATTTCAATATCAAAAGAATTTTCGGAAATCGGGATATTTTTAAAAGGTTGTTCGGATAAAATTTTATCTTTATCCCAACGAAGAAAAACCGATTGCCATTCCACTTTTTCCTTTTTAAGATATTTATCACGTAAATTCCTGGAAATTTCATCTTGAATAAGAACCAGTTCTTTGTTTTCCAGTTGCTTAATATTGTCTCTGGAAAGAATTAAAACGTTTTTAAAGCCGAGTTTATCCAGCAGGTTTTTTACTATATTTGCATCTATTGCCGCGATATCCGGTTTAATTTCGGAAAGCTCTTTTAAAAACGACTCATCAATAATATAAACAACGGAAATTCTATCCTGAATTTTATTTAAAAAATCTAAATATCCCTTGTGAATGACAGGGATATAAAGAATGAGGTTTTTTTTATTCATGGAAAGATAATCACTCTATTTCAATACCCATGTTTTTGGCTGTACCTTCAATTATTTTCATTGCCTGTTCAATGTCAGTAGTGTTTAAATCAGGCATCTTTTTTTCGGCGATCTGCTTTAACTGAGCTCTGGTAATTTTAGCTACTTTTGTTTTATTGGGAACACCAGAACCTTTTTCAATAGCAGCTGCTTTTTTCAAAAGTTCAGCTGCTGGAGGCTGTTTTAATTTAAAATCATAAGTTCTGTCTTGATAAACTGAAATCTCAACCGGAATCTTAAAACCTGTTTGATCTTTTGTAGCATCATTAAATTTCTGACAAAACTCAGTAATATTTAACCCATGCTGAGCCAAAGACGGCCCTACTGGTGGAGCAGGAGTTGCCTGTCCAGCTGGAATTTGTAATTTTATAATAGCTTTGATTTTTTTAGCCATGTTTACTGTTCATTGTTTACTGTTTATTTATAACTTTTTAATCTGTAACGAGTCCAGTTCCACAGATGTATCCCTACCGAACATATTAACCATTACCTTAATCTTTCCTCGTTCCTCATCAATTCCTGAAACTCTTCCATCAAAATCTTTAAAGGGACCGTCAATAATCTTTACCGAATCCCCTACTTTTGCTTCAATCTTATATTGAGGCGTCTCAACACCTGTTCTTTCTTTCAAAACTTCAATTTCTTTTTGTGAAATTGGCACCGGCGTAGTGCCCACCCCGACAAAACCAGTTACGTTTGGAGTATTTCTAACAACATACCAAGAATCATCAGTAACAATCATTTCAACCAATACATAACCTGGGTAGATTTTTTCCTCAACCGTTCTTCTCTTGCCACTTTTAATTTTAATCTTTTTTTCTTTTGGCACCAAAACATCAAAAATTTTATCTTCCATATCCAAAGATTCAACCCTTTGCCTTAGGCTTTTAGCAACTGCATCTTCGTAGCCGGAATAAGTGTGAATAACATACCAATTTTTTTGTTGTGGTAATCTCTGTTTGGGCATCAGAGTATAAATTTATTTAATATCGTCGTAAAAATAAAATCTAATCCGCCTAAAAAAATAGCCACTCCAAACGAAACTCCAATAACAATTAAAGTGTATTTTATGGTTTGCTTTCTGGTGGGCCAGTTAACTTTTTTCATTTCCAACCTTACTTCTTTAAGAAATACGATGATTTTTGAGGGAAGATTGCTAATTTTCATGGTTTTAGATTAGCCGAGAAAAGTTTAAATGTCAAGGTTCTTTACTTTCTTGGCATAAGTTTGAATAAACTTTTTCCTTGGCAGTACCTCTTCGCCCATCAAGGTATCAAAAGTTCTGTCGGCTTCTTTGGCGTCTTCAATGGTAACCTTCAATAAAATACGATTTTCTGGGTTCATAGTAGTTGACCATAATTCTTCTGGATTCATTTCTCCTAAACCCTTATAACGTTGGACAGAAGGAGCTGTAATTTTTTCTTTTTTTTGAGAAGCTAAAACTTTCTCTTTCCCATCCTCGCTATAAACATATTCTATCCTTTTCCCTGCTTGAATTTTATAAAGCGGGGGCTGAGCAATATAAAGATAACCTTTTTCAATTATTGGCTTAAAATGACGGTAAAAAAGCGTTAGAAGAAGGGTCCTGATATGATTCCCGTCAGAATCTGCGTCAGCCATAATAATAATCCGGTGATATCTTGCTTTCTCAAGATTAAAATCCTCGCCAATGGCCGTCCCCAAAGCAATAATTAAAGCCCTAATCTCTTTTGAAGATAATATTTTATCTAATCGAGCTCTCTCAACATTCAAGATTTTACCCCGGAGGGGTAAAATTGCCTGAAAGTGCCTATCTCTGGCTTGACGTGAACTTCCACCAGCTGATTCTCCTTCTACTATATAAAGCTCAGATTCTTCGGGTTTTTTGGAAGTACAATCAGCTAATTTTCCCGGCAAAGCAAGACCTTCTAAAGCTCCTTTTCTTAGAACTGTCTCTCTGGCTGCTCTTGCCGCTTTTCTAGCCCGAGAAGATAAAATACATTTTTCAATGATAGCTTTAGCGTCTTGAGGATTCCTTTCCAAAAAATCAGTTAAGCGCTCGGAAACTATCTGATCTACCATCGCTTTAGCTTCAGGGTTCCCTAATTTCGCTTTAGTTTGACCTTCAAATTGGGGTTCTCTTATCTTTACCGCAACCACTCCAGTCAACCCCTCTCTTACATCTTCGCCTGATAAATTATTATCTAATTCTTTGAGAAAATCATTTTTTCTCGCATAATCATTAAAAGTTCGAGTTAAAGCGGTCCTAAATCCGGTTAAGTGAGTACCGCCTTCCTCGGTATGAATATTATTAGCAAAACCTTCCTCGTAGCATTCATACTCTTGAGTATACTGAAAAGCAGCTTCAACGATTATCCCGTTTTTTTCACCATAGCAATAAAAAACATTAGGATGGCGAGGCGTGGAGTCATGGATTAAATATTTAACATAAGAAGTGAGACCGCCCTCAAAATAAAAACTATAACTTATTTTTTCTTCTCTTTCGTCTCTAAAAGTTATTCTAATTCCTTTAGTTAAATAGGCCTGCTGGCGCAAATGATTTAAAATTCTTTTTTTATTAAACTTAATCTCTTTAAAAATTTCCGGATCCGGTTCAAACAGAACAGTCGTTCCGGTCTGCCGGCAAGAACCTACCTTTTTAACTTTTGTTTTTGTTTTCCCTTTAGAATATTCTTGAGAATATTTAAAACCACCACGACAAACTTCAGCTTTCATATAGTTAGATAAAGCGCAAACGACCGAAACTCCTACTCCGTGCAGACCTCCTGCTACCTGATAGGCCTTCCCCCCAAACTTTGCTCCAGCATGCAAAGTGGTCATTACTGTTTCCAAAGCTGATTTTTTTGTCTGGGGATGTTTCTCTACCGGAATTCCTCGTCCGTCGTCAACCATTTTTACTTTATTTTCCGGCAAGAGGACGATTTCAATGTTTTTTGCATAGCCGGCCAAACATTCATCAAGGCCGTTATCTAATACTTCCCAGACTAAATGATGCAAACCATCGGGACCGGTTGAACCAATATACATTGCCGGTCTTTTTCTTACCGGTTCCAAACCCTTCAAAACATAAATGTCTTTGGCAGTATATTCAGCTTCCTTATTTTTAACTCGCTTTTTTAATTTTGGTGATGTTTTTTTACGAACCATATTATTTTCTCACTTCCCACTCGGGATTTTCTTCTAAGATTTTAATTATTTTTTGATGAATTTTATCAATTTCCTTTGATTTAAGAGTTCTATCCTCTGCTTGATAAATTATATGGAAAGCCAAATTCTTTTTTCCTTGGACAATCCCCTCTCCTTCATAAATATCAAAAAGGTCAACATCTCTAACCAAAGCGCCTCCAGCAACATTAATCTTATTCAATACATCTACAACTTTAACATCTAGTGGTACCAAGACAGCTAAATCCCGGATGGCTGCCGGATACTGAGAAATCGGCTGATATTCATGTTCTTCAGAACAAAGTTTTATTAATTTTTCAAAATCAACATCAAATATAACCACTTTAGTTTTTTTAAATATTCCTGGGGAAATCTCCCCTAAGAATCCTATTTCCTGCCCATCAACCTTAATCTCGGCACACCTTTCTTTCTGCCAAATAGAAATCTTGCTTTGTTCAGGAGTAGGTTTGTACTCATCATACCAAATATTACTAATACCTAATTTGTTTAAAAGCGAATCCACAACTCCTTTTGCTTGATAAAATGCGTCTCCTGTAATTAATCCGGAAAGCATTCGCTTTTCTTCAGTTTGTTTCTTGTTTCTTGTTTCTTGTTTCTTGATGAAAATCTTTCCTAATTCAAAAATTTTAATCTCGTTAAAATATCTAAAATTATCTATTACATTCTTGAGCAAATTGGGAATTAAGCTCGGCCTTAAATATTTCTGTTCCACGCTCATCGGGTTCTCTATCTCAACAGCGCCTTTGAAAACCTCAGCTTCCTTTTCCCCGATAAAAGAATAGTTATAAACTTCGGTAAATCCACTTTCTTTTAAAATATTTTTAGTGATATCTTCCCAAAAAATCTCAAAATTTATTTTTGGCGGAATTAAAGAAACAATCGGGAAAGCGGCCGGTATTCTCTGAAATCCATAAATTCTACCGATTTCCTCAATCAAATCTTCAGGTAAAGAAATGTCCAAGCGAAAAGTAGGAATTTCTACAATTAAAATTGGGTATTCTTCTTTAATAATTTTAAACCCTAATCTCTTTAAAATTTGTTTAACATCTTTCCTTTCTATTTTTAAACCCAAAAGTTTTGTAAGATATCTATAATCCAGTTTAATTTTTTTTGGTAGAACTTTTTTGGGATAAAAATCAACTAAACCAGAAGTAATTTTGCCTTTTGCTATATTTTGAATTATTTCAGCTGCTTTATTTATTCCTGTTTCTGTTAAACTTGGATCAATTCCGTGCTCAAAGCGCCAGGAAGCATCGGTTTTTAAACCTAATTTTTTAGAACCTTTACGAACAACTCGGGAATCAAAATTAGCTGATTCTAAAACAATTGTTTTTGTTTTTTTATCTATTTCAGCTTTCTTACCACCCTTTATGCCAGCAACAGCTAAAGGACTTTTTACGTCAGCGATAACTAAAATATCTTTGTCTAAATTATATCTTTTATTGTCTAAAGTAATAATTTTCTCTCCATTTTTAGCCCTTCTGACAATTATTTTCTTATTAGAAATCTTATCTAAATCAAAAGCGTGAAGGGGCTGACCGGTTTCCAGCATGACGTAGTTTGTAGCATCAACAATATTGTTAATAGGCCTTAAGCCGCATACCTTTAATCGCTCTTGAATCCATTTTAGCGAAGGACCAACTTTTACATTAGCAATAACCCGAGCAGTATACCTCAAACAATCATTTTTATTTTTAACTTCAACGGCAACAAAATCTCTTGTTTTTAAGTTTTTATCTTCCTTGAGTTTGAACTTTGGAATTTGTAATCTGGAATTTGTGAATGCCGCGCACTCACGCGCTATTCCAATATGAGAAAAACAATCAGGCCCTCTGTTTGGTAATACATCAATATCTAAAATATAATCTTTACCCCCACACCAAACAAGGGCTGACTTCGTCTTTTTAGCGCCTCGGCGCTTGCTCTTGTTATGGTGTGGGGGTTTACCTACTTTTTTAATTTCTTCAACCTCAAAAGCATGCATAGTCAAAAGCTCTGCCAGTTTTTCTGGCTTTGGTAATTTAATATATTCTTTTAGCCAATTATATGAAAAAACCATAACTTGTCCTGAATTTATTGAAGGATTAAAACTGCTCAAGAAATCTTAAATCTCCCGAATAAAACAATCTAATGTCGTTTATTTTATACTTCATCATTGCTAATCTATCCATTCCGATTCCAAAAGCAAATCCCTGCCACCCCCCATCTTTTTCAAAAAGGTGGGGGTTAATCCCTCCTGCTTTCAAAACATTGGGATGAACCATTCCCGCTCCCATTAATTCTATCCAGCCGGTCTTTGAACAAGTGCTGCATCCTTTCCCCTTACAAACTAAACAAGTCATATCTACTTCAAAGTTTGGTTCGGTAAAAGGGAAAAAGCTTGGCCTTAAACGGCTTTTAACTTGCTTTCCAAAGAATCTTGAAAGAAATTCCTCAATAATTGCTTTAAAGTTAGCTACTGAAACGTCTTTGTCAACCATTAATCCTTCTACTTGATAAAAATTGGTCTCATGGCTTGCATCAGTTGCCTCGTGCCGAAAAATCCTTCCGGGAACAATAATTCTAAAAGGAGGATTATTCTTCTCCATATAACGAATTTGAACTGGCGAAGTATGGGTTCGCAAAAGCAGACCATTTTTTAAATAAAAAGTATCCCACATATCTCGAGCCGGATGATCTTTAGGAATATTCAAAGCATCAAAATTATACCATTCATTTTCAACTTCAGGGCCCTCAATTACCGAAAAACCCATTGCCTGAAAAATCTCTTCAATCTTTCTTTTAACCAAAGTCAAAGGGTGTAAATGTCCCACCGTTAGTTTTTCCCCCGGCACCGTAACATCAATTTTATCTCCCTTAGTTTTAATTTTAAGAGGTTTCCGCATGCTTTCATTTTACTCTAAATTTCCCTTAAAATCAAGCCAAATTATGTGGATAAAAAAAGCCCAAAAAGGGCTTCTGTTATGCGGGGCATCGTGGACAATATTAGAATTATACTTCATGGACAAACTGAGTATATTTACATACCAGACTTAAGTCCACAGGCTTAGTTTATCACATTTTACCCTACCTTTCAACTCACATTTCTTAAATAAAAATGGACCAGCCTCAAAGTTTCTCTGAAACTGGTCCTTATAGCATTCGCTTTATGCTTTTTATATATGGCTGATTTCCTCAATCAGCTCAACTGCTTGTCTTATTCTCTCGTCTTCTCTGACTTCAGGACTGAGACTTATAAGTTTTTGGAAAACGCTATGACACACCACTGCCCATTCACTCTTGTCCGCCAAGTCTCTGGCTATTTCTGAAATTTGTTTGTTCATCGGAGCAACGGCGAAATCAACAAGCAAATGTAAGTAGTTGATTACAACGAATTCTAATTTTTTACACCAGATTTCTCTATTCTTTGTCCAAGTTGGCCTTTTATCTGAGCCCGGCCAGAGAAAAAGGTATAAATATTTAATGGTAAATAAAGTCGTTTTTTCCATCTCTCCCATTTTCGGGTCTTTTATATTTCCGAAAACAGTTAGATCGTTGTGAGCAATGGCATCCCGGTTCGAATGTAGGCTAAACTCCAAATCTCCAAGCAACCTGCGACCGTCTCCCAAAATTAATTCCTTTTCTTTTCCGGTTAATTTAGCGATAACGTATCCAATTACCTTTTTATCCTTGTCAGATTGCCTTAATACACGAATCACTTCGGTAGTCAGATCTTTGGTCCACAACCCTTTTTCGAAAATGTTAATCTCAGGCAACTTAACACTGCCATAGTTGGCTCGAATCTTTACCTCCAAAATCGTTATGGAATCGCCCCATTTTTCACCACCACGATACACCAACGTTGCTGGGTCTAAGGCATATATACCAACCCTGAATTTTTCTTGGGTTAACAAAAAACCACTTTGATCAATCCAAGGTCCTCTTCGAACCTCTCGTCCATCAGCCAGTTTAATATATTTCTTTTCCATGTCTTTCTGCTCCTTTACTTTGTTTCTCTCACTCGCCAATGAGCTTAGAAACCTTGTAAAGCTGTTAGGTTAATATTAAAGAACGATATTCTAAGTCTTACAATCAATCTATCACCTCCTTTCTATGGGTTTAGACAATATTTAATAATATTAAGAACTGGATATATAGTATACTTTTAATGTTAATTTGTCAATAAAAATCGCCTCTTCGGCGATAAAAAATTCTAATATCCCATTTGTAGTATTAAAATCTGAATTCAAAATTTCGTCTGCGGGGACGACCGGACTCGAAAAGTTGCCCGAAGGCATTGCCGCCTCGTTTCGCTCGGCGCAATTCAGGAGGTCCGGTTCTCGTCAGACCGTTCCTAAATAAAAATCTGTAAGCACCTTCGGCACTTCAGATTTCTATGCGGGGACGACCGGACTCGAACCGGCAACCTTTTCCGTGACAAGGAAACGATCTAACCAATTGATCTACGCCCCCAATGTGCCGATGGCAAGAGTCGAACTTGCGACCTTGGCCTTATGAAGACCCCGCTCTAACCACTGAGCTACACCGGCTGGTTGCGGGGCCGGGATGTGCGCCCGGGTCTCGAGGTTATGGGCCTCGCAAGATACTACTTCTCCACCCCGCAGGTCTATTTTATTATATTTTTCAAAAAAAATCAACCCCGCTTAGCGGGGTAATCTTTATTGCTTGGAAGTTTAAAACATCTCTAAGTCACGGAGGGCTTTTTCAAAAATTCCAAGTGTCTTTTTTGCTTCATCTAAAGTAAGGTGATAATCGGGGTCATGAACAACATTATTGCGGATTTTATGCGCTTCCCGAATTTGCTCAATATTTGGCAAAGTAGTTGAATCTAATTGCTTTAATATCTCTCCTATTGTTTCGCCGCTGTATCCCATTTTTTTAAAAATATCGTTTAGCAAACTATCTGCTTCAATTACAGCTAACTTGCATTCTGCTTCCTTGCCAGTTTCCAATCTTTTGGTAATTTTAGCCCATTGCTTGAAAGTTTTTTTCACTCCAAAAGGCCGATAAGCAAAAAATTCTACCCAATCCTCTAAAAAATAGCGTTTAAGCCAACTATTTTTCAAAAGAAGGAGAACAATCCAAATTAAAAAAGTAAAACCAAGAATTATAAAAAGGGTTTTTATATAAAATAAAAGTACCGGAGATAAAATAAAAGAAAATACATTATTCATAGATTTTACTAATTTCTAAAATTTTATTTTCTTCAAATGGTTTCCCAATAATTTGCAAACCAACCGGGAGCCTACTCTTGGTAAAGCCAACCGGTACAGAAACAGCAGGCAGACCAACTAAATTTACGGAAGCCGTAAAAATATCACACAGATACATTGATAAAGAATCTGTAATTTTTTCTCCAATTTTAAAAGCGGGAGTTGGAGTCGTGGGAGTCAAAATAACATCAACTTTTTTAAATACAGTATTAAAGTCTTCTATAATTAATGTCCTAATTCTTTCGGCTTTCAAATAATAAGCATCATAGTAACCCGCTGAAAGCGCGTAAGTGCCGAGCATAATTCTTCTTTTCACTTCGTCGCCAAAACCATCTTTCCTACTTTGTAAATAGACATCTAATAAATTTTTATTTCCGGTTTTTGATAATCCGTATTTAATTCCGTCGTATCGAGCTAAGTTAGCAGAGGCCTCAGATGTATTAATAAGATAATAAGCAGGTATGACATATTTTGTATGAGGTAAACTAATTTCTTCAATCTTAGCCCCCATTTTCTCTATTTTTTCAATTGATTGCCTAATTATCTTCTCTACTTCTTTATCCATTCCTTTTACAAAATACTCTTTTGGAATTCCAATACGTAATTCTTTAATATTTATTCCTTGTTTCTTGTTTCTTGTTTCTTGTTCCACGCTTGTAGAATCTAAGGGGTCTTTTCCGGAAATTGCATTAAACACAATCTTAGCGTCCTCTGCTGTTTTTGTTATTGGTCCTATTTGGTCTAAAGAGGAAGCAAAAGCAACTAAGCCATAACGGGACACTGCTCCATAAGTTGGTTTTAGCCCTACCACGCCGCAAAAAGAAGCTGGTTGCCTGATAGAACCTCCTGTATCAGAACCCAGGGAATAACAGCATAAATCAGCAGTTACGGCAGCTGCTGAACCTCCGGAGCTCCCTCCAGGCACCCGAGTCAAATCATGAGGATTTTTAGTTGGGAAAAAAGCGGAATTCTCAGTGGAAGCTCCCATAGCAAATTCATCCAGATTTGTCTTTCCTAAAATTACTGCTCCTAATCTTTTGAGTTTTTTTATACAAGTCGCATCATAGGGAGCAATATAGTTTTCAAGAATTTTTGAAGCACAAGTTGCTTTCACCCCCTCAACTAAAATATTATCTTTAACAGCTAAAGGGATACCAGCTAAAATTGAAATATTTTTGCCAGCTGAAATCAAATCATCAATTTTTTTTGCCTCTAAAAGAGCCGAGTCCTCTGTAATTGTCAAAAAAGCTGAAATCTTTTTATCAAGTTTTTCAATTCTATTTAAAAAAGCTTTAGTTAGTTCCAAAGCTGAGAATTTCTTTTCTAAAAGTCCTTTATGAGCTTGAATAATGGCAAGTTCGTGAAGCTCCATGTTTTTAAAGCACGGCTTTAACTTTTACGTGTCTTCCCTTCTTCTCAGGCACTGCCTCAACTAACTTATTAGCTATCTCCGGTGACTGATGTTCCGCTTTGTCTTCTCTCATTATCTCTAATTTTTTCTCAAAAAAATGCTCAGCTGGATGAAAAGTCGGTTCTATCTTTGAAACATCAATTTCTTTTAAGGACTTAAAGTAATCTAAAATTGAAGAAAGGTCTTTCTGAAACTTTTTAATCTCATTTTCTGTCAAACCAAGCCGAGCAAGCTTTGCAATATGTTGAACGTCTTGTCTGGATATCATAGAAATTAAAAATTAAAAATTAAAAATTTTCACTTTAGTGGTTTCATTTCTTCGGTCTCAGCTAATGTTTCATATAATTCATCAAGATTTTCTAAAACCATTCCCGCCCCCCTAACCATTGCGGTCATTGGGTCTTCAATAATCTTAACAGGAATTTTCACCTCTTCTTGAATTAAGATATCTAATCCTTTAAGCAAACTGCCGCCGCCTACAAGATAAATCCCTTTTGCCATAATATCGGCTAAAAGTTCAGGGGGAGTTTCTTCTACCGTGGTCTTTACGGCTGTAACAATCTGTTTTACTGATTTTGATAAAGCCCTTCTGATATCTTCATCAGTAACCAAAATTTCTTCCGGTAATCCGGTAACTAAATTTCTTCCTCTTAAAGGAAGTTCTCTTTTTTCCTTTAAGGGATAGGCGGAACCAATTCCGATTTTAACCTCTTCGGCTCCTCTCTCTCCTATTAATAACTTATATTCCTCTTGAGCAAATCTAATTATATCTTCATTAAGTTTGTCTCCGGCAATGCGCAAGCTTTTGGCGATAACTACTCCTCCAAGAGAAATCACCGCCACTTCAGTCGTTCCTCCACCAATATCAATAATAAAATTACCACCAGCTTCCTGAACCGCTAATCTCGCTCCAATAGCTGCTGCCATTGGTTCTTCTATCAAAAATACGTCTCTTGCTCCGGCATTCCTGGTAGCATCACGAACCGCCTTTTTTTCAACTTCGGTAACTCCGTAAGGAACACCAACGATAACCCGAGGCCGAGGGCCTAAAATAAATCTCCTTTTGTGAACTTTTTCAATGAAGTACTTCAACATTTGCTCGGTAACCTCAAAATCGGAGACTACTCCTTCAACCAAGGGCCTGGTAGCAACAATATGGGCTGGAGTCCGGCCAACCATTTTTTTAGCTTCCTCGCCAATTGCCAGGATTTGGCCGGTCTTTTGATTTATTGCTACCACTGAGGGCTCGTTGATAACTATCCCTCTGCCTTGAACATAAACCAGAGAATTAGCAGTCCCTAAATCAATAGCTATATTATTTGAAATATATGAGAAAATTTTATTAAGCATGTTTTATTCTTATCTCTTTTTTTAACCTCTATAGAATTATTTTTCAATGTTTTTTCACTAACAACTACTCTAACTGGTATTCCAATTAAATCTGCTTCGGCAAATTTTTCTCCAGCGCTTTTATCGTTTCTATCATCATATAACACTTCAACTGCTTTATTTTGCAAATCTCTATACAGCTCCTCTGCTGCTTTTTTAATTTTCTGATTATCCTCAATCTGAATTAAATGAATCTGGAAAGGAGCCACTTCTTTTGGCCAAATAATTCCTTTATCATCATGATTAATCTCAACAATCGTTGCCATTAATCTCCCAAGACCAATTCCATAGCAACCCATTACCACTGGCTTCTTTTCCCCTTTTTTATCTCTGAAATAAAGATTAAGGGCTTTAGAATATTTTGTCCCTAATCTAAAAGTATGCCCTACTTCAATAGAATTAGCTTTAACTAATTTACTTTTACACTTAGGACATTTCTGCCCAGCTTTAATTTTAGTTACCTCTAAGTTGGTTGCCCAATTACATTTAGGACAATAAATTATCTTATCTTCTCCCTCTTTTGACATAACCTGGAATTCATAGGTCTTTTCTTTAGTAAAAACTCCCCCGGATGCCTCACTTTTTATTGCCTTTAGTCCGCAACGTTTAAAAATCTTATCGTAAGCCAAAAGTACTTTATTAAAAAACTTATCCAAATCTTTTTTATCAGGATGAAAACTATAAAGGTCTTTCATTACAAATTCCCTTGCCCGCAAAAGACCGCCGGCAAAGCGCATTTCGTTTCTAAATTTTGTTTGAATTTGATAAAGATAAACGGGCAAATCTTTATATGATTGAACTCGGCCCTTTAGCAGATCGGTGATTACTTCTTCATGGGTTGGGCCTAAAACAAATTCTTTTTTATGCCTATCTTTAATTTTAAAAAGAGGCGGGTCCATATGGTCCCAACGATCTGTCTTTTGCCAAATTTCTTTTGGCTGTAAAGATGGCAGAAAAACTTCTTGTCCGCCGATTGCATTCATTTCTTCTCGCACAACCTCCTCTATTTTTCTGTGAATTCTGTATCCTAAAGGTAAAAAACTATAAATTCCCGAAGCCAACTGAGAAATAAAATCACCTCTCAATAATAATTTATGAGAAGCAATTTTTGCCTCTTTCGGAGCTTTTTTTAATGTCTTAGAAAAAAGTTTGGATTGTAGCATAATTAAAACAATACATCTTTAAATTGCACTATATCTTTATAGGTAACCAGAACCAGAAGCAGAATAAGTAAAACAAAACCAATTAAATTTATATTTCTTTCTATTTTTAGAGGAATCTTTTTTTTAGTTAAACCTTCAAAACCCATTAACGCTAATCTTCCCCCATCTAAAGCAGGGAAAGGAAGAATATTAACCATAGCCAAAGCTAATGAAATTAAAGCCATTAAATTCAGTATTGCTATTATTCCTCCCTTTAAAGTTATTTTCGTTATGGCTAAAATTCCTACAGGCCCCGCCACAGAAGAACTTAGGGGTTTAATTGTTCTTTGCTCAAAAGAAATTTTCATAAGATGGCCTAAAGACACTACCGAATAATGAGTAAGGTCCAAAGCGTGCAAAAATCCAACTGTAGTTTTTTCTACAATAGTTTCATATCTAATCTCAGCTATGTCTCCCAAACCAACCCCTAAAGCGCCTTGTCCCTCAGGGGAATCAATTCGAGGAACAACATTGACCTTTTTAACTTCTTTAGTGCTTAAACTTTTCACTTCTAAGGAAACCTCTTTTCCTTTATTCTCATTAATAAATTGAACGAATTGTTTTGAACCCCCAAATATAATTCCGTTTCCGCTAATAATAATACTATTGGGTTTTAAGCCAGCCTTTTCTGCCGGGGAATTTTCAGCAATTAACGAAATAAAAGGAAAATTTTGCTGCTCACCAAAAGGAAATTTATAATCAAAAAGCAAATATTGCTGGTTGGTAAAACCGCTATTGACTAAAAGAAAATAAAAAATAATCACTGCGACAAGAAAATTCATTACCACTCCCGCAGAAATTACCAAAGATCTAACCCATAATGGCTTGGCGGTGAAACTCAGAGGATCAGAAAGATACTCTTCATCTACTTTATCTTCCCCGTAAAGTTTTACAAAACCTCCGATGGGAATAGCATTAATTGAATAAATTGTTTCTCCTTTTTTCTTACCCCAAATCCTCGGCGGAAAGCCAATGCCAAACTCCTCAACTTTAATTCCCGATTTTTTGGCAACAATAAAATGACCCAATTCATGAATAAAAACCAAAAAACCAAGAATAAAAATAAAAACAATAATAGCTAAAATCATATTACTCAAATACTTCTTTTTTCTTCCTCTCCCCTATTTCTTCAATTTTTTTATTATATTTATCAATCAATTCTTGAAGATTGTCCTTAGCCCGAAATTTATCGTCCTCTCGGATTTCTCCTTGTTTGGCCCTCTCTTGGACTTCCTCCCAGGCCTCTCCTCTCCAATGTCTTATTGTTTTCTTTGCTTCTTCCTGCTTTTCTGACAAAATTCTAAGTAAACTTTTTCGGTATTCATCACTTAAGGAAGGTAAAGAAATACGAATTAAATCTTTATCAACGACTGGGGCTGTTCCTAAGCTTGATCGAGAAATCGCTTTTTCAATTGGCTCAATATAGGACTTATCCCAGGGCTGGACAACAATCTGCCTAGGTCCCGAAGAAGATATCGCTGCTAATTGCTTTAAAGGAAACTTCTGTCCGAAACATTCAACAACTATGTCTTCAACCAAAGAAGCAGAAGCCCTGCCAGTTCTAATTTTTACTAATTCCCTTTCTAAAAAACTAACGACCTTTTCCATCTCCGGCTTGATTTTATCAATAATCTCTTTGTAATCCATGTTTATTTCTAGATTATATAATAATACCTTAGCAGCTCGCAGTGAACAGCTTCGCTGTGAACTGAATCAAGGTTCTGACGAAGTCAGGTTCTTAATTCAAGAATATATATTTATACCTTAGCGAATCAAGGTTCTTATATTTTAATCATAACAAAAAATCTATCCCTTGTCGAGAAAAAGCCCCAGCAATAAAAGCATGGAGCTGTTTTAAGAGTCATAAGCAATTACATCTCCATTAGCAGAATTTCCAAGGCGAGACGTGAGTTGGTGTTGGTCGTAGAAATTAAGAATTTTGTTGATTGGATATGTCTAATAATATCTTTTAATTTAGTTAAAGAGTATTGACTAAAATCTTCTATTTTTTGCCCAGTTAATCTATTAATGAATATTTTTCTGAAATATCTGAGCCAAGTATCTAAGGTTTCTTTCAAATTTTCTGTTGAAATATTTTTAGCGTACTGAAAACGAGAAACTAAATCAGACCCGCTTATTTTAATTAAGTCCGAAATAAATTCTTCCTTGTTTTTAACTTCAAAACTTTTCGTTGGGAAAAATCTGATTTTCTGTACCCGAGAAATAATAGTTGGAAGCAACAACGAAGGATAAGCTGTCACCAAAATTAAAATGGTTTCTCCTTTCGGTTCCTCAAGAAATTTTAAAAAACAGTTTTGAGCTTCCTGAGTCATTAAGTGAGCATTATTTAAAACTGCAATTTTAAAATCAGCTAAATAGGGTTTAAAAGAAAGTTTTCTTATAAGCTTTCTTATTTGAGCAATCTGGATTCCTTGGCTCGCCGAAGCTTTAGCGAAGGCAGTTTCTGCCTCTGGTTCAATCAAAATAAAATCGGGGGGGCTTATTTTCCCGATAAGAACCTCTCGCTTCGCTTGAGAACCTTGATTCAGTTCACAGCGAAGCTGTTCACTGCGAGCTGATAAAGAATAATCATCTATTTTTAAATTAAGAAACTTGGCAAACTTAATCGCTAACGCCTTTTTCCCTAATCCTTCTTGACCATAGAACAAAAGAGCGTGAGGCAATCTATTTAACTCTGCTGATTTCTTTAAGAACTCCCACTGTTTTTGATGATCATTCATACTAATTCAAGATTATATATTTACACCTTAGCAAATCAAGGTTCCCCCGCCTTGGCGGGGGGTTCTTACTTTTTTGCCATTATACTTTTCTTATAGGCCTCAAGATTTTCCAGGACAACGCCTGTTCCTTTTGCCACACAAAGCAATGGGTCTTCAGCTAAAAAACAGGGCACGCCGGTAACCCGAGCAATAAGTTCATCAATATTTCTAAGCAACGCTCCTCCTCCTGAAAGAATCATTCCTTTATCCATAATATCAGCTGAAAGTTCGGGAGGAGTATCTCTTAAAACCATTTTAACTACCTGAACAATTTCACCAAGTTGATCGGAAATTGCCTCGCAAACTTCATTAGAAGCAATCTTAATGTTCTGGGGTAATCCAGAAATTAAATCCCGACCTCGAATTTCTATTTTTTTTTCTTCCTTTTCTGGTATAGCTGTCCCGATTTTTATTTTTATTTCTTCAGCGGTTTGCTCGCCAATGGCTAAATTATATTTTTTCTTGATATAATCTGAAATTGCCCAATCCATTTTGTCCCCGGCTACCCTGAGCGAATGGCAAGTTACTATTCCACCGAGAGAAATTACAGCTACCTCTGCGGTTCCTCCGCCGATATCAACAATCATATGCCCTGAACAAGAATTGATGGGGATGCCAGCGCCAATCGCAGCTAAAATCGGTTCCTTTGCCACATAAACTGCCCTCGCTCCAACTGCTATCCCAGCCTCAATCACTGCCCTCTTTTCAGTGGAAGTAATACCGGCCGGCACTCCAACTAATAATTCTGGTTTTAAAAACCTAAAAACTGTGGCTGTTTTTTTAATAAAATATCTCAGCATTGCTTCGGTAACTCGATAATCAGCAATCACTCCATCCCTTAAGGGTCGATAAATCCTGATAGTATCGGGCGTCCGACCTGTCATCTCTTTTGCTTCTTGCCCCACAGCCAAAATTTTATTTTCAGTAAGAGCAACTGCTACCACTGACGGCTCACTCAAAACCACTCCTTTTTGGGGAGTAAAAACCACTGAATTACAAGTTCCTAAATCAATACCAATTTTCTTTGTAAGCATGCGAACTTAGTGAGCACCCCGCCCTCTAAATATATGAAAATTATACATATAGCATAGAGGGCGGGGTTTCGTTATCACTCAACTTTTAACTCTTTTGATTTTTGCTCCCAGTTTCTGTAATCTTTCTTCAATTCTCTCATATCCCCTATCAATCTGATAAATATTATGAATAACAGTTGTTCCCTTTGCAATAAGTCCGGCAATAATCATTGCTGCTCCAGCTCTAATATCTGAACTAGGCATCTCAATTCCCTGAAGCTGGTTTGAACCATAAACAATAGCTCTATGAGGATCACAGAATATAATATCAGCTCCCATTCTATTTAATTCGTTAAGATATCTTAATCTACCGTCAAATAAAGGATCGTGTATCATTGTAGGACCTTTTGTCTGAGTTGCCAATACGCCTAATTCGGGCTGCAAATCAGAATGAATTCCAGGATAAGGCAAGCTCTGAACTTTATCAATCCTAATTTTTTTAGAAGGCAAAACTTTTATTGTTTTTGAATCTATAATTTTAAAATTAGCTCCAAAATCCTTTAATCTTTTTAAAAATAAACTAAGAAATGACAATTCAGCGTTTTTAATTATTACTTGTCCTTTCGTTGCTAGGGTTGCAATAATAAAAGTGCCTGTTTCAATAGGATCATACATTATAGTATGCTTAAATCCTTTTAATTTTTTCTTCCCAATGACTTCTAATTTTCTAATTCCCGAGCATTTAATCTCAACACCCATTTTCTCAAGAACTTTAATCAATTCCTGGACTTGATAATCCTGATCAGCTATTTTAATAACAGTTTTTTTAGGATTAGCAGCAGCAAACAAAAGCATATTTTCTGTTGCTGTAACGCTAATTTCTTTAAGAATAATTTCTAAAGATTTATCTTGTTTTCTTTTTTCAAAACGATAAAATTCGCTCTCTGAAGAAATTTTAACCCCTGCTTGTTTAAAAGCGTCTAAATGAGTATCAATAGACCTTACTCCAATAATGCATCCGCCGGGAGAAGGAATTTTTACTCTATTAAAACGAGCTAATAATCCTCCTAAAAGCAAAATAGACCCCCTAAAGCATCCTACAAGATTAAAAGGAACTTTAGAGGGGCTAATTTTTGAAGAATTTATTTCAATTTTTCTCTTTCCCGTCCAAGAAATTTCAGCTCCTGTCTTTTCAAGAATTTTTATCATTTTGAAAACATCCTCAATTAAAGGAATGTTATCAATAACACAAGTTTCTTTGGTTAAAAGAGAGGCTGCTAATATAGGGAAGGCAGCATTCTTTGCTCCCCTTATTTCAACTTCTCCCTTTAAAGGATTCCCCCCTTGAATAACAAACTTCTCTTCCATATTGGGTACCCTCTCTTTAAATACAGTGTTGTATTTGTAAGAGCGGGTACTTATATCTTAAAGCAAAACCCAAAAGTTGGCAAGCCCACACACCAAACGAGGACAAGCCCCGCCTTTGGCGGGGCAAACTGACGAAGTCAGTCCTCGTTATGGTGTGTGGACAAGAGGGATAAATTTGAGTAAAATAGTATATATGACGCGGAAAACTAAGAATATTTTATTTTTAATCCTATTAATCTTATTTCTAACAGCAGCTCCCTTAACTGTTTTTTATTCTTTAGGTTGGAGGTTTGATTGGAAAACTAAGAGAGCCATCCAGCCGGGAGTTTTTTATTTTAAGGTCTGGCCTAAAAATGTCCAAATTTACCTTGACGGTGAACTTAAAGAGAAAACTGATTTTTTCTTCGGCTCAGTACTTATTGAAAATCTCCTGTCTAAAAAATATGATGTAGAAATTAAAAAAGAAGAGTTTCACATATGGAAAAAAACATTGGAAATAAAAAAAGGAGAAGTTACTGAAGCAAAAAATATTGTTTTAATTCCAGAAAACCCAAACTTTACAGTGATGATAAAAAAAACAAAGGATTTCTTTTTCTCGCCGGATGGAAAAAAAATAATTCTAAGAGAAGAAGACGATAAGAATCAAAGTTGGGCTTTAAAGCTCTTTGAATTAGATAAAAACGTCAAAAGCCATCTAATTGATGAAAGAGATATTTCCAAAGGAGAAGTTCACCCCGTTAGAGATTCCGAGAACGGTGGAGAAACACAAACTAAGGGTATCTCTAACGGGGTTCAGTTATTTAACTTAAAATTTTCTCCTAATTCAAAAACAGTTCTGTTAAAAGTTCAAACTAAAGAAAACTTAATCTATTATCTTTTGGAAATAGATAAAACTCCGGCAGTTTTGACTTCTCTTGATTTCTTAAATTCGTCCGCAGAAGAGGTTTATTTCAATCCTGAAAACCCCCGAAAATTATTTACTTTACTACCCCCGACAGCTGAAACCGGTAAAGGCGGAGGAGAATTAAATGAAGTAGATTTGGTTGACCAAAAAATTTCTCTAACTCCCTTAAAAGATATCATTAGTTGTTCAATTTTTAATGAGAGTATTTATTATCTTAACTCCTCAGGATTTCTTTTTAATACCGACCTTTCTTTTAATCAAGAAGAAAGATTAAATATAATCGCTTTTCCTTTGAAAAAAAAAGCAAAGTATAAAATCACCGCTTCTAACTCTAAAATTCTTTTAGAGGAAGATGATACTCTATATATTTTTAACAGAGATAAAAAATCATTCCAGAAATTTTTTGAATCAGTTAAAAATTTTAAATTCTCTTCAGATTCCAAAAAACTGGTCTATTTTAATGATTATGAAATCTGGGTTTTATTTCTTGAAAAAAAATACGGCCAGCCTCAAAAGGAAGCAGGAGAACAGTTATTTATAACACGTTTCTCAGAAAAAATTGATAATGTTTTCTGGTATACGGATCATTACTTAATTTTTAATGCTGGGGATAAACTAAAAATCGCCGAAATCGACGATAGAGATAAAATAAATATTGTTGACCTGGCAGAATTTAAAAACCCAGAGATATTCTGGGCTAACAAAAAATTATATGTCCTCTCCGAAGAAAACCTCTATGTTTCAGTAGAATTAACTCCCTGAATTTTCTTCTTAAAATCTTCCCATTTCATTTCGCCTGCTTCACCCATATTACAAATTTCTCTGAATTGACAGTATTTGCATTGCCAATTTTCTGGATAATCAGGGAGACGCGAAGGGGTAATATTGGAATCAATTTGTTTTTTAAGATTAGTCAAAGCATTTAAGAGAAACTGAGCTTGGGTTTGATTATAATCAACCATAAATTCTTTTAATTCTAGGTTATCTTTATTCACATAAAGCAATATCCCTTTAGAAATCTTAAAGTAATATAAATAAAGTTGTATTTGTTTAATATTTTCTTCTTTCGGTTCAGTTAAAGTCCTGAAAATCATACTATTCATGCTTTTGATATCAAGCACATAAAGATCTTTCCCATCGCTAATTATTGCATCAGCTCTTCCCGAAATCAGTTCTTGAGAATCAATCTTAACTTCAGAAGCTACAATATGAATTTCTCTAGTACTGATCAGTGAGCTCATAATAAGCTGATGCATATGATCTCCGTGATCAAACAACCGCAAGATATTGGCCTTCATTTCTTTTTCCGGAACATTTTTAAATTTGAAGAAAAGCTGGCGAGAACACTTGCCAGCTTGACTGATATAGAAATGAGTTTGGGCCTTATCTTTAGATCTACTTTTCTGATTATCCAAATAAAATTTATCAATAATCTCTTTTAACATATTATCTCTTAGACCATTGCGGGCCTCTGCGAGCGCGTTTTAAACCAAACTTCTTTCTTTCTCTCATTCTGGAATCTCTTGTCAAATAACCTGCTTTTCTGAGCCGTTTCCGGAAATCAGGATTAAATTCCACCAAAGCCCTAGCTATTCCATGCCTGACAGCTTCAGCTTGGGCATGAAACCCTCCCCCTTTTACTTTAGCCGAAACTCTAAACTTATCAAAGGATTTCATTCTCTCAAGTGAAGCATTAGCAATTTGCTGAAGCTCTAAAGTAGGAAAAAAATCTTGATATGGTTTCCCGTTAACTAAAATTGTTTTTTCTCCTTGAGTAAAAAGCCGCACCCGAGCTACTGCTGTTTTTCGCCGACCAATCGTCTCAAAATACCGAGTAAGATTAGGAGTCGGTTTTTTAATTTCCTTTTTTGCAACCTTTTTCTTAGTAGTTATTTTCTTCTCTACTTTTTTTGTTTTCTTAACTTTTTTAATTGTTGTTTTTTTAGTTTTTGGCATTATTCTATTTTTAATCGCTTTATTTGTTTAGCTCTCAATTTGTTTTTTGGCAGCATTCCGAAAACTGCTTTTTTTAAAACTTCGCCAGGATTTTTTTCAAAAAGTTTTTTTAATGAAACTTTTTTCAATCCTCCTAAATACCCTGTGTGATGGTAATAAATTTTCTGCTCAAACTTCTTGCCAGTTATTTTGATTTTACTAAAATTTTTAACCGTAACAAAACTCCCCATATCTTTGTTAGGAACAAAGTCGGGTTTATCCTTGCCACGCAATAAAATTGCGATTTGCGTAGCTAAGCGTCCCAATATTTTGTTTGTAGCATCAATTGTGTGAGTATTACGTTGCATAGAAATTATTTAACAAGTTCAACTATTGCCATTTTGGCTCCATCTGATTTCCTCGGTCCTAATTTAATTATCCTCGTATACCCTCCTTTTCTCTTCTTATATCTTAGTCCAATTTTGTCAACTAATTTTTTAACTAATGACTTTGCGAAATATTTTGCTAAAATTCTTCTGGAAGCTAAATCTCCTTTTTTTGCTCTGGTTATACATTTTTCAGCAAACTTAGAAATCTCCTTGGCTTTAGCTTCAGTAGTTTTTATTTTCTCATTTAAAAAAAGCGCACCTGCCAAGGACTTTAATAGAGCTTTTCGCTGATTTCTTTTTCTTGAAAGTTTTCTGCCTTTTTTAAGCTTGCGCATATTAATTCTTTGATTTCTTCTTTGGCTTTTTCTGTTCCTTCTTCACCACTTTAGCAGGAACGGGTTTCTTTTTAGGAACCTTTTCTTTAGAAACTTTCTTTTCTATTGAGGTATTAAGAGTTTCTGTAAGTAAAGAAAAGTGTTTTACTAAAATTTCTGAGGCCTGAAAAAATGCCTCTTCCGGAGTAATTGTTCCATCGGTTTCAATATCTAAATACAATCTGTCAAAATCGGTCCTTTCCCCAACTCGCATATTTTCCACCTTATAATTTACTCTTTTAACGGGAGTAAAAATGGCATCAATAGAAATTGCTCCAACTTCCAATTTCCCTTGTTTTTTTCTTCGTTCAACTGGTTCATATCCAACACCTTTTTCAACTTGAATCTCCATCCCCAATTCTGCTTTTTTATTAGTTAAAGTAGCAAGATGACAGGATTTGTTTACTAATTCAATCTGACTAGGGAATTTAAAATCAGAACCCCTCACTTCTTTCTCACCTTTAATTTTTAAGGTTACTTTCTGAGACTCATCGCTATACATCTTAAATCTCAATTGTTTTAAGTTCATTACAATAGTAATCACGTCTTCCAAGACGCCCGGTATTACTGAAAATTCGTGTTGAACTCCCTTAATTTTCGCCTGAGTAACAGCTGCCCCCGGCAAAGAAGAAAGTAAAACTCTTCTCAAGGAATTGCCAATGGTTACTCCATATCCAGGATACAGAGCTTCAATTTCAAAACGAGCCCAGTCCTCTTTTTTGTTAATAATTTTAGGTTGTTTTGGCAATAAAATCATATAAACACATAAACATTTAAACATATTAACATTTAAACGAATCAATGTTTAAATGCTGAAATGTTTAAATATTAAAATGATTGTTATCGTGAATAAAATTCAAAAATTATGGAAATTTCAGATGGTGGAATCGCTTCTTCTAAATTAGGTTGGTTAATAATCTTTCCTTCTAATTTTTCAATATTAAGTTCAATCCAAGAAGGAGATTTATATTTTTTAAGGGCCGCGGGAAGATTCTGAAAAATAGTTTTTTTAGGAGACCTAGGATGTAAAGTAATCTTATCTCCCATTTTTACCTGATAAGACGGGATATTAACCTTTTTCCCATTAACCAAAAAATGGCCGTGACTTACAACTTGCCGAGCCTGAACGCGTGAAGAAACAAACCCCATTCGAAAAACCACATTATCTAAACGACTCTCTAATTTTTTTATCAATAAAGCCCCGGCATCTTTTACTTTTCCCCGTTTTTCGAGAACTTCTTTTACATATTTTCTAAATTGCCTCTCGTCTAAATTATACCAACGTCTTAGTTTTTGCTTTTCTCTTAATTCTTTTCCATATTCAGAAGAAGCCCTAGTTCTCCTCTTGCCCTTCTCTCCTGGAGGATAAGGTCTTCTTACCATTGAACATTTTGGCGATAAACATCTATCGCCTTTAAGAAAAAGTTTCACCCCAAGCCGTCGACAAATTTTACATTTATTATTCTTCATTTTAAACTCTTCTAACTTTGGGCGGCCTGCAACCATTGTGAGGTATTGGAGTAACGTCTGTAATAGAAATAATATCTAAACCATGGGTAGCTAATGACCTAATAGCTGATTCCCGACCAGAACCAACTCCCTTCACCAAAACTGATATTCTTTGAATTCCTAATTTTTTGGCTGTCAAACATATCCCTTCTGCTACTTTTGAAGCGGCAAAAGGAGTAGCTTTTTTTGTTCCCTTAAAGCCGATCGCCCCTGCGCTGGTCCAAGTTAAAACATTACCGTGAAGATCAGTCAAGGTAATTAAGGTATTATTGTAAGAAGAAGAAATATAAATTCTTCCATCTTTTGTCTTGAGGAAACTTTTAACCTTAATCTCTTTTCTCATCCCTGTCTCTATTTTTTCTCTTTCTTTAAGAAGTTCCTCTTCAGTTTTTTTTACGATACGTTTTTTACCCATTTTAATAGAATTATGAATTATGTCGTCATCTCATTCTTAATTCTTAATTTAATCTCTACTTTGCCCCTGGGGCTGATCTTTTCCCAGATCCAACTGTTTTTCTGACATTTCCCCGAACAGTTCTGGTATTAGTTCGAGTTCTTTGACCTCTAATTGGCAGTCCTTTAATGTGACGGATGCCCCGCCAACAGCCAATATCCCGCAATCTTTTAATATCCATCATTATTTTTCTTCTGAGCCCTCCTTCAATTTTATATTTGCTTTCAATTATGTCTTTAAGTTTATTGATTTCTTCAGTTTTTAATTTAGAAGCCCGGCAATGAGAATCAATATCTGCTTCAAATAAAATTCTTTTACTCAAAGACCGGCCTATACCATATATATAAGTTAAAGCTATCTCTATTTGTTTTTCTTCCGGGATATTAACCCCGGCAATACGTGGCATATGTGAATATAGTGAGCACCCCACCCTCTATGCATATGTAATAATTCATTTAGCTTAGAGGGCGGGGTTTCGCTCCGCTCAACCTTGACGTTGCTTATGTTTTGGGTTCTTTTTACAAATAACATAAACTCGTCCTTTTCTTCGGACGATTTTGCAATGTCTGCAGATTTTTTTTACTGAGGATCTCACTTTCATAATTGGATTTTAGGTATTGGATATTGGATATTAGTTTTTTGTATTTGTCATCTATCATCTAATGTCTATCATCTAATGTCTACCTGCCGCGGTACACTATCCTTCCCCTTTTTTCATCATAAGGAGTCATCTCTAAGGTCACTTGATCCCCCGGTAAAACCTTAATCCGATGAATTCTCAGCTTACCAGCAAGGTGGGCAATTATTTCTTCTCCACCATCTATCCTTACTCGAAAATTAAGACTAGGTAATGCCTCTAAGACAACACCAGTTTTCCGATAAACCTCGCGCTTTTTTGGTTCTTTAAAAGGTTTGTGGTAAATCTTTTTATTATTCTTCACCATTTTAGATAATTAATTAGTGTAACAAAATTCCTTTTGTTAGTCAACCCTTTACCTTAAGATTAATATGAGGAGTTAAAATTTAATCTTACCTTAATTTTATTAATATCTCCTGGGATTTTTTTCTTTAAAAACGGCCAAGATTTTACCTCAACTTTAGTTACTTGAGGCATATCTTCTAAAAATACTTCTGCCTCTTTAAAAGACTTTTCTAAAAGAGCTTCTTTAAACTTGGCTAAACTAATGTCCGAATAAATTTTAGCTTTAATCTCTAAACTTAAAACAATTTCGCCTGATTCTAGATCTATTGATTCAGAAGAATAATTGATTTCTAAACTCTCCTCTTGAATTTTTTCACCCTTAGCAATATCTAAACTAATACAATTTTTAGCAAAATCTTCTATGTCTGACTTCTTAAATCCCAGCCCATCTGACTTAACCTTAATTCGGAGATTAAATGATTCAACTTCAGCCCCAGCTTTTACTGAGCTATCAATCTCTACAATCTCTTGAGATATTGCTTCATTTAATAGAACAAAATCTGCGGGAAGAGTTGATTTTAAAAACTCTCTACTTTCTTTTTTTAATCCCTCTGCTAAAATATTTTCGGCTTTTTCTAAGTCCTCTTGGGTAACCTGAGAAACTTTACTCTCAAAGCCACCTGTCATAGAAGAAAAAGATTTTCCATAGAAAGAAGTATATTTTGAAGTTCCCTTAAACCCTGGAATTGAAAAAGTAGAAGGATCAATATTATAACTCTCGCCAGGTTCAGCCGCCATAACTTCAATATCAGTATAACCAGAAACAAACTTTCCTTTCTCATAATATCCTCCAGCGATAACTTCTCTTTTTACCGAACGAAATAACTTTCCGTTAGCAGAAACAAAACGAGTATTAATAAGCAGGCTCTGAGGGGAGATAGAATATTCATTAAAAACCCTAATTATACCTTTTGCTTTTTCTTCCTTCAGTATTTTACCTGAAGCAGAAAATTCTTGAGAAGTAAATCTTTGGTCGCTAAAAACTTTCCCCGGGATAATTTTTGCTTCAAAGTCAGGATGTTCCGCATTTAAATTAATGGTGGCTGTTTCTTTGAAATTTAAAATCTCTGTTTCTGGCCAAATTTCAATTTCTACTTTAGAAAAAAAGAAAAAACTTGAAATTATTACTAAAATTAAAAAAACAAAACAAAAAACAAAACTCTTCAGAAAAAACCTTTTCTTTTTCCGAACAGGCCTTATTTTTTCCTCCTGCTTTTCACTCCTTAAAAAACTAATTTCCTTAGGAGGAATAATATCATAAAATTTCTTAGCCATAATAACAAGTAAGTAAAGATGGAATATATTGAGGATTTTTTAAACTTTTTGTTTCATCTTTAATGTTTTTTAAATCTTGAGGATAAATAATTTTAGCTCCGGGTAAAAGCTCTTGAATTTCTGGAAGTAAACTTCCTCCCCCAAAAAGAAAAATAGTTGAGGAAAAAAACTCCTTTGGTAAACCCTTCGCCTTTTCGGGAAAAAAGGTAAAGGGTAAAGATTGTTTTAAATCTTCATACCAGATTCTTTTTCCCTCTAAAAACATTTCTTTGATTCTCTTTTCAGATTCAGGGCTTAAAAGTTTATTTGCATATCTTTCTTTTAAAGTTCTAGCTAACTCCTCATCAATTCCTAAAATTTCAGACAACTCCTGGGAAAATATTTCACCTCCGGTTTCAAATTCGTTAACTTTTTTTAAATTACCTCCTTTTATTAAAAAAACTTGAGTGGTTTGTCCTCCAACATCGAGGAAAATGCCATCCCCTATTTTATCTTTTAATACAAGGGGTAAATTTTCAGCTAAATGGATTATTTTAAAAAATCTTAACTGTAAACCTTCAAAAATTTTTTTTATATTTTCGAAATAATATTTCGGTAAAAAACTTGCTAAGACCTTAAGGTCTAGATCTTTCCCGTCATACTTTTGAAGCTCTGATACCGAATATCCATCAATTTTTATTTCAAGAATTTTTTGGTTAATCCACTGAATATCGCTTGCTAAAATACCAAACTTTTTAGTAAATCTTTGAGAAACTTCTTTCTGAGCTTCTTTAAAAACTTGCTGATAAATAAGTTCTTGCTCACCCTTAGAAATTTTCTTTTTTGAATTATCTCGCTTAAAAGATTTCCAAACAATTCTTCCTTTTAGAATATTAGGAGGCAAATTAATTAAAACCGGCCATTTTTTACAGTCTTGCCTCTGTGCCCCTAAATTTTGGCAAGTTTCCTTAATTGTTTTCGAAACAGCCCTTTTTATCACGTCCACCTCAAAATCCATACCGTCAAATACCCCATATCTTTCAAAATATTGAGTAGAAGCGCCTAAAACAATGACTTTGCTATTCTCTTTCTTGCAAATCAAACCTTTAACCGCCTCAGTCCCAATATCCAAAACCAGAAAGAGTTTTTCTTTTTTTCTTTTTGTCCCAAAAAACTCAAATCTCATTAGTTAATTTTACCCCGTTAGAGATTATAGAGCAAGGTAAAAGTACAAAAAAACAAACCTTTAACGGAGTTTGCCGCAAAATTCTTTTTTATTCTAAAATGGCTCTAATGCGGCGGATACCAGCACTTGAGGATTCTTCTTTTGTAATCTTAAATTTGCCAAGTTCAGAAGTACGCTTGACATGAGGACCGGCGCAAATTTCTTTTGAGAAACCCTTGATAGAATAAACAGATACCTTATCGGGATAGCCAGCCCTTTTTGTTAAAGGGCTGGCTGCTAAAGCCCCTGATTTTATTGCTTCGTTGTAAGACATTTCTTCTTTTTTAATTTCTAAATCCTGTTTAATTTTCTGATTAACAATTTCCTCAACCTTCTTAATTTCCTCCCCTTTCATTTTAGCGGAATGGGAAAAATCAAAACGAAGCCGCTGAGAAGTAATATCAGAGCCCATTTGCCTAACATGCTCTCCTAAAACTTGACTTAGGGCTTGATGTAATAAATGAGTGGCCGTATGAAGTTTTGTTGTTTCTAAACCTGCTTCCTTCCCTACTCCTCCAAATTTCTTTTCTCTTCCAGCCCGGGAAATTTTTTGATGTTTTTCTATTGCTTTTTCAAAGCCGGTTCTATCAACTTTGAAACCCTTCTCTTCTGCTAATTCTTCAGTAAGCTCTAAAGGAAATCCATAGCTTTGATAAAGGTTAAACGTTTCCTCTCCACTAATATCTTTATTCTTGTCAATTAATTTCTCAAACTCTTTAAGCCCTCTCTTTAAAGTTTTCTCAAATTTTTCTTCTTCGTTTTGAATAATAGTTAAAGCATTTGTTTCATTGGACTTAACTTCCGGGTAAACATCTTGACAAATCTCAATTACTTTTTTAGCTAAGGGAATTAAAAAGTCCTTAGGTACCTTAAGAATTTTTCCATACCGAATTGCTCTTCTTAAAATTCTTCTTAAAATATAACCTCTTTCAATATTGCTAGGTAAAATCCCCTCAGCGATTAAAAAAACAGAGCCTCGTACGTGATCGGCAATAATTCGAAAATTCTTCTTATTTTCTTCATATTTTTTCCCAGAGATTTCTTCCAATTTTTTTATAACCGGTAAAAAAAGATCGGTCTCATAGGCAGAATCTTTCCCTTGCAAAAGAGCAACTAATCGTTCAAAACCAATCCCAGTATCAACGTTTCTCTGGGGCAGTTTAGCATATAATCCATCCTTATTTTTATTATATTCCATAAAAACTAAATTCCAAAGTTCAACAAATCTTTCGCATTTTTGACAATTCGGCCCGCAGCTTGGATATCCACATCCGTATTCGGAACCTCTATCATAATGAATTTCAGAACAGGGTCCGCAAGGACCAATTTCCCCTACCGGCCCCCAAAAATTATCTTTTAACCCAAACTCAACAATTTTTTTAGAAGAAATTTCGTTTTTTTGCCAAATATCTAAAGATTCTTCGTCACGAGGAATATCATTTTCACCTTTAAAAATTGTTATCCAAAACTTACTTTTGTCTAAGCCGATTTCACCAACAAAAAAATCAAGAGCTAACTTTATAGCTCTTTCTTTAAAATAACCTTTTTCCGGATCTTCGCCAATTGACCAATTACCAAGCATCTCAAAAAAAGTATTATGGGTATCATCTCCAATTTTATCAACGTCAGGGGTTCTAAAACATTTCTGAACTGATGATAGATGCCGTGTCCCAAAATCTTCTAAAACATTTTTTTCGCCGGAAAGATAAGGAATAAATTGTTGCATTCCAGCCGAAGTCAAAAGAACGGTTTTGTCCTTCGGAATTAAAGAACCGGAAGGTATAATTTTGTGTTCCCTTTTTTCAAAAAACTTTAAAAATTTTTTTCTTAATTCAAGAGAGCCCATTGTTTTAGCTATATCTATCCGCCACTATTGAAGCTATATATGCTTCTGGTTTTATTTTTGGTTCAAACCCACTTCCTCGAATAAGACCGGTTAATTCTTTAACCATATCTTTAGTTGCCCCGTTCTCGCCAATGTCAGCATGAATATAACGAAATTGATAATGGAGATTCTCATTATTTATTTTTTGGATTTTCTTCTTAAAATCCTCCCTTAAAAATAAAGCCAAATCGCAGGATAACAAAACTTCTTCTAAGATTCGGACTCTCCAGTTAGCAAATTTTTTATTTATAGAGGGGGGGTATTTTATTTTCTTAAGGAAAAACCTTCCTCCTTCGCCCACTCTTAAAATAGCCACAACGACTGGAAAATTCGGCTCTTCGCCCGAGGAAGAATCACAGCCAACAATAATGTCATAAAACTTTTCTGGTTTTTCTTCAATATATCCTATTATTTCTTCAATTACTTGTTTGACTAATAAATTTCCCTTAGTTGGGTTATAAAAATATCCTTTTAAATCTATCTTATTCATAATGAAAAATTTTAACAAAATTCTCTCCAAAAATCAAGTCCCTTATTTTTTGGAGAGAAACGGACTATATTACTTTTTTTACTATTTCAATAAATTCTCTCGCCTTTAAAGAGGCCCCTCCAACAAGAAGTCCTTGAAAACCAGCTTCCTTTATATAACCCGCGGCATTTTTGCTATTGACGCTACCCCCATAAAGGAGCCGGATATTTTTAGAAAAGGTATTTATATATAGTCTTGAAATAATTTTTCTAATAAGCAAACCCATTTTCTGAGCTTCTTCAACATCGCAGGGCCTCCCTGTTCCAATAGCCCAGATAGGTTCGTAGGCAATAATAATTTTAGAAAATTTTACTTTAGAAATTCCTTTCAAACCAGAAATAATCTGGTTTTTTATGACATCTTCTGTCTTCTCTTGCTCTCTTTCTTTTTGTGTCTCTCCGATACAGAAAATGGGGGTTAAATTTACTGATAAAACAGCATCCAATTTTTTATTTATTATTTCATCGGTTTCTTCGAAATATCTACGTCTCTCCGAATGGCCAACAATTACATACTGACAACCTAAATCTTTAAGCATTATTGGAGAAACCTCACCTGTATAAGCCCCTTTTTGCTCCCAAAATACATTCTGAGCACCCAATTTGATATTTGATATTGGATATTGGATATTGGATAAAAAAACAAATGAGGGGCTAATTACTATCTCGGCATTCTTAATATTTTTTGCTCCTCTTTTTACCAAATTAAAAAGCTGCTTAGCTTCTTGCAAGGTTTGGGGATTCATTTTCCAATTAGCAACGACTAATGTTTTCATAAATGTTGTTCACTGTTCATTGTTTTCTGAGATATTCTGCCGCCCTTTCCGGCTCAATTGTTGATATCTCCATCCTTGTCCCGATTTCAAATCCAGCCCAGGTTGATGTTTTCGGCAGAATTGTCCAATGCCAGTGATAATAATCGTGATTTTGCCCCTCAGAGGAAGCAGTATGTAAATAAAAGTTATAAGCAGGGTCATTGAGAGCTTTGTAAAGTTTATTTAGAGCTGCCTGAAATGCCTCAGCTAATCCCCATTTTTCTTCCTCTTTTATCCGCTCAAAATAAGCAAGATGTTTTTTTGGCGAGATAATAATCTGGAAAGCGGTTTTTGAGGCAAAAGGACAAATTACTAAAAAATCTTTATTCTCAAAAACAATTCTTTTTTTGACTCTTTCCTCCCATTTGTTCATCTGGCAGTAAATACATCCTTTACTCTTTTTATAATAACTTCGGGAACGCAGAAGAGCTTTCTGAAGATCAACATCAATAAGAGGAGTAGTAATAATTTGAGAGTGAGGATGAGCAATTGAGGCTCCGGCCTCCTGACCATGATTATGAAAAATAGATATGTGATTAACAAATTTTTTTGGCATTAAATCTAAATACCTTTCCTGATAAACATCAAATACCTCTTTAGTCTGTTTTACTGAAAATTGAGCCATTTGTTTTTTGTGGTCACGAGTAACCACTATTTCATGAAATCCTACTGCATTCATTTTTTTGTATAATTTCCCCTCGGTTTGCTCATTTAACTTAGGGTAAGGCAGAAAAGCCGGGAATTTATTAGGAATAACAATGGTTGTCCAATCTTTAGGGATTTTTCCTATTTTAAAAGGATTTTTTCTGCCCTGAGAAAAAATAAGAGTTGGCGTTCCCTGAGTGTTAATCTTACAAAAGGGACAGTTTTTTTTAGAAACCTTTTCGGCAACTTTTTTCTTTTTCCTAAAGGTTTCCGGCCTCCTTGCCCTGCCTGTGGCAATAACAACCCAATCCCCACTGACTAAATCCATCCTCAGCTCTGAAGGAAATTTTAATTTTTGAGATTCTTTCTTCATATGTATTTATTCTATTATACAAAAAATTATCAACGATGGGTAGTGAATAAAAACACTACAACAAACCTGCCAAAAATCGTCCGATCGGACGATTTTTGGCATAGTGACAATTTCAGTTCAAATAAAAAGCTCCACAATAATATGAATTTTGGTGGAGCTTAACGGCTATTTAGCCCAGCCGATATTTTGTTCTCCAATCGTTTAGAGAAACATCGGTAGAGAAAATCGTGAGAAAAAGAGCTAAAAGAACAAATGTTAGTAAGCCCGTCATACTTAAACCTCCTTTCATTTTTTTCTGAAAAAGTTGACTTTATCAGCTACTATATTTGCGTATAATAGTATACGGTTTTTTTCTATTTACATTATAGCAAATTATTTTAATTCTGTCAACACTTCGCAACCGGTTTTAGTGACGACCATCATATGTTCAAAATGAGCACAGAGAGAGTTATCTTTAGTTTGATAGCCATAGCCGTCTTTGGCTTTTTTTAAGCGCCAGTCCCCAACCGTGACCATTGGTTCTATGCAAAAAGTCATTCCTTGTTTTATTTCAGGCCCTGTTTTTCTTTTCCCATAATTTGGGACCTGGGGTTCTTGATGAATTTCTTTTCCAATCCCATGACCGCATAAATCACGGACAATTCCATATTCCTGGCCTTCAACATATCTTTGAATAGTATTGCCAATATCACCAAAAGTATTGCCGGGCCGAACTTTTTTTATTCCTCTTTTGAGAGCTTTTTTTGTTATTCTAATTAATCTTTGGGCTTCCGGTGAAATTTTCCCCACCGGAACAGTAACTGCCATATCAGAATGATAACCTTTATATAAAACTCCCATATCAATAGAAAATATATCTCCTTGTTTTAATTTTCTATCACAGGGGATGCAATGGACAATTTCTTCGTTTATGCAAGAACAAATAGTAGCAGGAAACCCTTCATAGTTTTTAAAAGATGGTTTTGCTCCACATTTTAAAATAAGGTTTTCTGCAACCTTGTCTAAATATTTAGTAGTAATTCCCGGTCTAACCATTTCTTCCAATTCCTTCATAATTCTCGCCAAAATCTTGCCACTTTCTCTCATTATTTTAATCTCTTTTTCTGTTTTTATTGAAATCATTTAAAAAAAGCGAAGATCCGATGTCTCCGCCATTTTTATTTTATTGCCTTTAGGGTATCAGCATACACGGCAGCAACGGATTGTTCGCCATTAATTTTTTGAACTTTTATACGTTGTTTTTCAAAAATATCAATAACTGGATAAGTTCTATTGACATATTCTTTCAATCTAATCTTAATAATCTCTGGGTCATCTAATCCTTTTCTTCTAATTAACTTGGAACCATCTAAAGGACAAATTGTCAGCTTTTCTGTTTCTTTATTATATAAAATCGGATGACGCATCAATTCGCAGATTCTCCTGTGAGAATTTCTAAAAATTGTTTCTTTAGCGCTAATATCAATTAAAACAACTTTTATATTCTCCCGGCCGTAAAGTTCTTTTAATAAAGGAATCACTCTTTCTCCCTCATAAACCGTTCTTGGCGAACCAGCTAAAATTAAACTTTCTCCTTGCTCAGCTAATTTTCTAATATGTTTTTCAACCAAATAACTAGCAAAAGGAGGACTGCATAATTTTCCTTCCATCCATAATTTCTTTTCATCAGAAGCATCAAACTTTTCCCCGTCTATTTCAATAGATTTTTCTGAGGGGTTTTTAAACTCCTGTTCTAGCATTTTGCTCGTTTCAAAATAATACAATCCTAGTTTATCTTTTAGTAATTCTGCTTGAGTTCCCTTTCCAGCTCCTGGAGGACCAAAAAGAATAATAACTTGTTTTGCCATATTTTTAGAAGTTTTCCTCATCGCAATGGAGGCCTTAGAAGGTCTCATATTCGCAATGGAAACTTTAGAAAGTTTCCTCATCGCAATGGAGGCCTTAGAAGGTCTCATATTCGCGCATTTGGAGTTGGGCGTTGATTTGCCGCATAGTTTCCAGAACTACGCTGACCACAATCAACACAGAAGTTCCTCCTATTAAAAAACCAAAAACATTTTGAACCCCGGTAATTCCTCCAACGATAGACGGCATTACCGCGATTGTGCCTAAGAATAAAGCTCCAATAAGCAAAACCCGATTTAAAATATAATGAATAAATTTAGAAGTTGACTCTCCCGGTCTAATTCCAGGAATAAATCCACCCATCTTCTGAAGATTTATAGAAATTGCTTTTGGGTCAAAAGTAACGGCAGTATAAAAAAAGGTAAAAAGAATAACTAATAGAAAATACAAAATTCCATGAACCCACGGGTTTGCCAAAAAAGCAGCCATACTTCCAGCGATATTACCTATCATTCCCCCTGTTCCGGTAAAAAAGTTAGCAACCATTTCGGGAAAAAGTAAAATTGACATAGCAAAAATTATAGGGATTACTCCGGCCGGATTAACATTCATAGGTAAATAGGTAGAAACCCCTCCGTACATTTTCGTTCCCCTAACTCTTTTAGCATAAGAAACCGGGATATTACGTCTTCCTTCAGTAATTAAAATTACCCCGGCAATAATAAACAAAGCTATAGCAGCAAAGAATAGATAATTTGGAATTTTAGCCGGATCAACGCTAATATCAGAATAGGCCTGGAAAACGCTCATTGGAAAACTGGCAATAATTCCAGCAAAAATTAAAAGGGAAACCCCATTACCAATCCCTTTTTCTGTAATTAATTCTCCTAACCACATTAAAAATACAGTTCCGGCGGTAATAGTTAAAATTGAAGTTAAAGTTTGAAGAGGACCAAGAGGAGGAGAAATTACTGCATTTGGCGGTCGCTGCAGCCAACTCAGCATTGCATATCCCTGGAGCATAGCTAAAGGAATAGTTAGTAATCTTCCGTACTGGTTAAATTTCTGACGTCCGGCTTCTCCCTCTTCTTTGTACATTTTCTCCAATTGAGGAAAAATCATTGTCAAAAGTTGCAGAATAATAACTGCCGTAATATAAGGACCCAATCCTAACATAATAATAGAGAATCTGCTCAGGGCTCCACCAGTAAGAACACTTAAAAAACCCATCATTTTAAATCGTTCAAAAAATTTCTGTAAATTGTCGGCGTTAATTCCCGGCATTGGAATAGCTGCCATTAATCTGAAAATAGCGAAAATCAACAAGACAAAAATAATCTTTTTGCGTAAATCGCGTATTTTGAAAACTTGTATAATTTTGTGATACCACATAAAAATAAATCAAAATGTCAAAATCCAAAGATTCAAACCAAATCCAAATGACTAAATTTCAGAGTTTTTGGATTTTGAGCTTGATTTGACATTTGTCATTTGGATTTTGGATTTAATTACTCCGTTTGCTTTCTTAATTTTCTTCTTTGCGGTTTCTGATGCCTCGCAATTTTCAATGATTAGTTTCTTAGTTATCTCTCCTTTTCCTAAAATTTTTACTTTGGGCACTTTTCCTTTTATTCTACGAATTATTTTTCTTTCAAGCAAGAGTTTAGGAGTAACAATTTCTGAACTTTCAAACCTTTCTTCTAAAACTCCAACATTAACAACCACAAGATTTCCTTTGCGCCCTTTGAATCTATAGCCTCTTAGTTTTGGATATCTTTTTATCAATTCTCGAATAACCGGGGCGAATTTTCTGCCAGCTCGGGATTTCTGACCCTTGATTCCTTTACCAGAATAAGTACCCTTCTTACCCCCGCGGCCAATCCGTTTTTTCTTCTTTAGTTTATGTTTTGGTTTTAGCTGATGTAGTTGCATACTTTAATTTTTTTAACGCTTCAATTGTGGCTTTGGCATTATTAATTTTATTTCCTGTTTTCCCGATAATTTTTGAAGAAACATTTTTTATCCCGGCTAAAGTACAAATAACCCGAACTGTTCCTCCTGCCACTAATCCCCTTCCTTTTCTTTGAGGTTTTAACATAACCCTGGCTGCTCCAAATTTTGCCTCAACTTGATACAAAATAGTTTCTTCATCTGTAATCGGAACTTTAATCAAATTTTTCTTAGCTACTCCTGTTGCCTTTTCTACTGCTTGGGCAACATCTTTTCCTTTAGCTACCCCAAAACCAACTCTTCCTTTTTTGTCTCCAATTACCATTCCTGCCCGAAACCGAAAACGCCGGCCGCCGGCCGTCACCCGAGTAACTCTTGCCAAATCTAAAAGTTTGGACTCAAACTCTTCTTGTTTTTTCTCAAATATTCTTCTTCTTGATTGTCCTCTTTTTATAAACATATTTTTAAAACTGTAGTCCTCCTTCTCGCGCTCCTTCGGCTAATGCCTTAACTCGACCGTGATATTTATATCCTCCTCTATCAAAAACAACTTTATTCATTTTCTTTTCAATTGCCTCTTTAGCGATTAATTTACCCACTTTGTTAGCAACAGCAAGCTTTCCATTAACAGCGACTAAAGTTTTTCCTTTTTCATCATCAATAAGCTGAGCATAAATATATTTAGCTGACCTAAAAACACAAAGTCGTGGAACTTTAGCTGTCCCTTTAATTTTAGCTCTCACCCGTCTATGACGCCTATGTCTTTTTTGTTGCTTCTCTAACATGATTAATCATTATTTGCCTTCGGCGGTGACTACTTTCTTGCCTGGTTTGCGGCGGACTTCTTCGCCTACGTATCTTATTCCCTTCCCTTTATAGGGTTCGGGAGGACGAATCTTTCTTATTTTTGCAGCAATCTGGCCAACTAATTCTTTATTAATTCCCGAAACAGTAATAATGCTTTTCTCTACTGAAAATTCTATACCTTCAACTTTATCTATTTTAACTGGATGAGAAAAGCCAACCCGTAAAACCAAATCTTCTCCCTCTAAATTCGCTTTATAACCAACACCTTGTATCTCCAATTTCTTTTCATAACCTTCGGTAACTCCTTTTATTATATTAGAAACCAAAGTTCTAGTTAACCCCCAAAAAGCATTAGTTTTTTTGGTTTCCCTTTCAGGGCTAACTAAAATCTCATTTTCTTTTACCCCGTTAGAGATACGTTCTTTCTTTGATTTCTCTCTGTTCTCGGAATCTCTAACGGGGTTTATATCAACTCTAATCTCGGGACGAATCTTCTTTTGAAGCTCGCCCTTTGGACCCTTAACAATCACTGTATCATCTTCTATTTTGACCTCAACGTCTTTTGGTATTTCAATTGGTTTTTTTCCTATTCTTGACATAGTTTTTTACCATATTTCACATATAATTTCTCCGCCCAGTTTTTTCCTCCTTGCCTCCTTGTCTGCCATTATTCCTTTTGGAGTAGAGATTATCGCTATCCCATAACCCCCTCGAACTCGCCTAATCTCTTTAGCTCCAGTATAAATTCTTTGTCCTGGTTTTGAAATCCTTTTTAAGCCGGAGATTGCCGGTTTTATTTCTTCCTCGCTTTCTTCAGAAATTTCTTTCTTCTTCAAGGTAATTTCAACAACTTTTTTTTCTTTTCTCCCTTTTTTTTCCACCTTTTCAACAAATCCTTCTTTTTCTAAAATTTTGGCAATTTCATATTTAAGATTAGAAAAAGGGATAGAGACCATTTGATGTAGAACGGCCTGAGCATTTCGTATTCTATTGAGCATATCGCTAATTGGATCTACCATGATGATTTTTTTATTCCAGGGATTTCCCCTTTATTAGCTAATTCTCTAAAACAAATTCTACATAAACCAAATTTTCTCATATATCCTCTTCTCCTCCCACATCTAAAACAGCGACGAACAATTCTTGTGCTAAACTTAGGTTTTTTCTTAGATTTTTCAATTTGTGATTTTTTAGCCATGTTTTATTGGAAGTCCCAACAATCTCAATAATTCAATTCCCTCTTCGCGAGTTTTTGCTGTTGTAACCACCGTTATCTCAAATCCAAAAATTGTTTTAGCTTTTTCCGGTGAAACCTCAGGAAAAACTATATGTTCTTTAATGGCAATGGTAGGATTTCCTTCTTTATCAAAAGATTTCATGTCAATCCCCCGAAAGTCGCGAAAACGAGGAAGAGCGATACAAATTACTCTTTCTAAAAAATCATACATCTTTCTACCTCGTAAAGTATTCGCAGCCCCAATTGGCATCCCTTCTCTTATTTTAAATCCTGCGATTGATTTTTTTGCTTTGGTCAAAATCGGTCTCTGAGCGCAAATTAGAGCCAAATCGTCTAAAATAAGACTATAAATCTTTTTCTGTTCTTCCGAGGTTTTACCGGCAATCAACTTACCAAATCCAGTATTTACTATAATCTTTTCAATCTTAGGAACAGCCATTATGTTCTTATATCCGAATTTCTCCATCATTTTTGGCACAACCTCCTTCTTATATTTTTCCTTTAAGCGCATCATATCTCTTGTTTACATTTTTTACAAATGCGATATTTTCTTTTTCCCTCCGTTTTATATCCAACTCTGGTCGGTTTCCCGCACTTTGAGCAAATAAGTTTCACGTCAGAAACATTAAGAGGACCGGGCATTTCCACAATTTGACCTTTCTCGCCAGACTTTTTCGGTTTCATATGTTTTTTTCTCAAATTAATTCCCTCAATAACAATTTTCCTTTGTTTGGGGAAAGCTTCTATAACCTTACTCTTTCGAGCACGGTCTTTCCCAGAAATTACTAATACTGTATCACCTTTTTTTATTTTCATAATATTTACCCCGTTAGAGATACTTCTAGTTTGTGTTTCTCCACCGTTCTCAGAATCTCTAACGGAGTTTACACAATATCTTTGGCTAAATTGACTATTTTTTCAAATCCTTTTTTTCTTAATTCTCGGGCTATCGGACCAAAAATTCTTCCTCCTTTTGGATTCTTCCCCGTCTCTAAAATCACTGCTGCATTGTCATCAAAGCGAATATAGGAACCATCAAACCTTCTCAATGCTTTTTTCTGCCTAACAATAACTGCTTTTACTACATCGTGTTTTTTAACTGGTCTTCTTGGCTCAGCTACTTTAACTGCTCCTACGATAATATCACCGATTTGAGCATATCTTCGACGCGTACCACCTAAAACCCGGATGCATTGAATTATCTTTGCTCCGCTATTATCTGCAACTTTTAATATTGTTTGCGGTTGAATCATAACACTACTCTCCACTTTTTATCTTTACTTATTGGACGACATTCTTCAATAGTAACTTTATCTCCCACATGATACTCTCCTTTATCATAATGGGCTTTATATTTCTTATGAACCTTATACCTTCTTTTATATTTAGGATGTTCTTTTACTCTCTCCACTTCAACAACTACTGTTTTTTGCATTTTATTTGATACTACAGTTCCTTTTAACCTTTTTTTTGGCATAATTTTGTAAGGATACGAGCAATATCCTTTTTAATTTGTCTAATTTCTCTTACATTTTTTACCTTTCCAGATGCTAAGTCAAAACGAAGCTGTCTTAATTTATCCTGATTATTCTGTAAAAGTTTTTGCAATTCTTTTCGGGATTTTTGTTTTAATTCTGATAATTTCATAGTTTAAATTTAAGAATATATATCTATACCTTAGCGAATCAAGATCTTCTTAATTTAAGGATATATATTTAACCTTAGCGAATCAAGATCTTCTTATAAATTTTGTCTTTATTGGCAACTTGTCACTTGCTTTTCTAAACGCCTCTCTGGCTTTTTCTTCAGGTATTCCCTCAATTTCAAAAATAATCCTACCAGGCCTTATAGGAAAAACATAGTGGTCAACCGAGCCCTTTCCGCCGCCCATCGGCACCTCGGTTCCTTTTTCAGTTACCGGCTTATCTGGAAAAATCCTAATCCAAAGCTTTCCTCCTTTTCTTAGATATCTAATGATAGCTCTTCTGGCTGCTTCAATCTGACGTGAGGTTATCCACTTTGTACCCATTGACTTCAACCCATAACTGCCGAAAGCCAACTCAGTTGATCTGGATTCAATACCTTTAGACCTTCCCTTCCTCCATTTCCTATGTTTAACTTTTTTCGGCATTAATATAGCCATATTAGAATTTTTCCCCTTTATATATCCAGACTTTTATGCCGACTACACCATAGCTACAATAAGCTTCTGCTTTGGCATAGTCAATATCAGCCCTAATGGTCTGACGAGGAAGTTTCCCAGATCCCAGCCATTCTCTTCTGGAAATTTCTACTCCGTTGAGCCGGCCCGACACCTCTATTCTTGCTCCCTGAATTTCTTTATGAACAGTAATCTTACTTAGCGCTCGCTTTAGGACTCGCCTGTGATGAACTCTTTTTTCAATTTGTTGAGCAACCCATTGAGCGCTCAAGCTGGCAGATGTCCAAGGGTCCTTAATTTCCCTGATTTCAATTCTTAGCTCTTTTTCTTCGCCCGTCGTAGTCCCGCCAAGCGGGGTGGAGGCGGGCCCTCTTTGTTTCTTTGTTTTCTTTTTTTCT
>Ga0268278_1000030_pt1 | contig 124895 bp, 133 predicted proteins | sample saktaG_3_FD_190135 | JGI IMG/M metagenome (GOLD analysis project Ga0268278, IMG submission 190135) | Saline water microbial communities from Sakinaw Lake, British Columbia, Canada - sak_2010_1_5_55m | ecosystem: Environmental > Aquatic > Non-marine Saline and Alkaline > Saline ...
CAGAAGTTCCCTGATCAGGAGCAGTACTTGCAATATTGCCTTTTACGACTAATTTCTTAGTTGTTCCAGAAGGAATATCTAAGGTAAATCCGTCAAAGGTTGCCACGCCTGATGAATTAAAGGTTTCGGATGTGCCAAGTTGAGTAGTGCCATCCCATAAACTGACCGAAGAGAAAAGCTCATAAGCATAAACTATGTTTGAACTCTCTGTTTCTTTTGCTGCTACGAAAACGGTATCAGCATTAGCGTCAACAGAAGCAGTTACCTTAAAGCTGTTTACTTTTATATCAGAACCCGAACCGGCAGCCAAAAGGAAGCCAACTGATTCAACTTCCTGAGCACCTTTAACATAGGTGTCGGAAACAGGAGTTGAGGCAAGGGCAATTGTTAAGGCAGCTGAGCCGACAGTCATATTGCGACCTTGAATCTCGGTTGAAGGAATAATGTTAGGAGAAACAATGTACTCACCGGAAACATCCCGGCTTTTAACATCAGTATCGCCAAAAACATTACTGTTAGCAACGCTGCCAAGTTTGAAGTAATAAACACCAGCAGCTAAGCTTGAACTGATATCAGCAGTTACTTTGAAATTCCTGGTTACGCCAGCATTTAAGTCAAAATCTTCTGTGTAAGTGTATGAAGCGTAGGCCCCAGTACTATCTGTGTATGAACTGAGATCAACTGGACCCAAGACAGTACTGCCAGTATCAGTATCAACTACTTTAATGTCGGTAATATAATTACCGGCATAAGCCGCAGTGATATCAGCGGAGTGATAGATATTGGCATACAAATTTCTTACCGTAACATTTTGCTTGGCTGTAAGAGAGAACTCAAACAAATCAACATCTTCCGCGCCTTTGGCAATTGTAGCGGTTGAAGGACCATTAAAGGCAACTGTTAGATCGCCGCCCTGAAGAGTTAATGAAGTTGAGCCACTTGAAGAACTAAAGCTATTGGTGATAGTAGCTCCATAACCATAGCTTTGGCCTACACAGAGAAGATCGGTAGTTTCTTCAAGGTAGAGTTTAACGGTTTCAGAAGTTTTATTAGAAGCGGTAACATCGCCTTTTATATCAAAGTAGCGAGACGCGCCTTTTTCCATAAGATAAGGCGTGTCTAAGACAAAATTGATGTGATCGCCAGAAACTTCACCAGTCGCTAAAACATCATTGTCTTTATAAAGCTTCCAGTTTTCAATGTTAGGCAAGTCCACGCTGCCTGAATTAGTAAGAGTGACTTGATAGAATTTAACTTTCTCATTAGCAACGGTGTGAATTCTTAACTTTGCTAAGACAGCTTGGATTGTGCCAATTGTAGGATTGGTTGGAGTGCCACCGGTAGCAACGGTTAAGCTTGCGGCTGAAGATGAAGCGATATTAACAGTAGGACCAGTAACAGGAAGACCTGAAACTGAACCATCGCTAATTCCAACCGATGTGAGCTCAAAGTAATTAATGTTGCCTGCACCTGACCCACTGGTATCCATATCAACCTTAATAGTTAAAGTTTTTGTTTCACCAGCTGCTAAGTCAACACCAAGATTAGAGAAAGTAACAGTATCGGTGTCCGAACTTATGCTTTTGCCATTGGTTAATCTGTTAGAACCATCATAGACATAAACATACTCAAAGTTAGAATAGGAACCAACGCCTCCCCTGGCAAGAGTTAACTCATTAACAGTGGTCGCGCCATCGGCAGTAAGATCAAATTCTAAGACATTAACACCACTTGCGTAGAGAGGAACAGCCATAGCGCTCACCATATCACCAGCTGTAACGCTTAAAGCGCCAGCAACTGGAGGAACAGGTGTCGTTCCGCCCGGTCCGAGAGGATCGCCTGTTGAATAGTAATCTTTTTCAACAGAGTTTACTATAAAGACCTGATCCCAGCTGTAGCCATCGGCAACAAATTCCGCGGCTGTCATATCAAGCCAGTGTTTGATTGCATTGCCTGAAGCTTCGTTTACTTCCTCTAAGGAATAAACTTTAGGGTCGCCATCAGCGCGATACATATCAGAAGCAGTGTAGGAATCTAACACATCCTGAGAAACATCTTTGATGCTATTCCAAGAAAAGTGCCCGTACATATCAAAGACAGCAGGATTAAAGATGTGTCTCTTAAACCCTTTGTCGTTGACAATGTAAACTTTGATTCCATCAGGACCTCTGATTAAATCGCCTTCGTTAACGGTGACTGCTGCTTGCGCAGGCAATATCAATGTTATGCCTGTCATCCACACGATTGTGGTTAGGGCCAACATTGCAGAGATAATTTTTTTACTCATTTTAGAATGTTTTTTTGATAAGGAAAGGATTTCTTAAGAAATCAATTCCTTATCCAATTTAATTTATCACGAATTTACTCGACCTCGTTGAGCGAGGGTATGCAAACCCTCATTATTCCCCTTTGAAGAAACTCCTTTAATAAATAAAGGTGTTTCCTACGAGGTGAGAGTGCGGGTATATAAGAACTTACTTCCCGCACCCAACGGTCTCGTGATTGATTTAATCGCGAGTATCTGCCAGTTCCGAAGAACAAACAGATCGTTGAAAGCCTTAACGATTAGAAGACCTTATCAAAATTTGCTTGACAGATCATCTAGCCGGCCGACCTTAATTAATTAAACGGCTTAATCACGGACTACTTTGCTATACATAAGTCAAAGGGTAACTCCATGCGCTTTAGCGCAGGTTTGTATATACTTGCAAAATATACACAAAGCCACGCTAACAATATTGAGCTTCTTTTATTAAACACATTATTTATAATACATCTATTTTATACCGTTCAGGGGGTTAGTCGCAACTTAAGTTATCCACAGCTGATTTTACTACCTAATACATCCAAAAAGCGCCTATGTATAAGCTTTTGGTGAACGCTAAAAAAAGCTTGTACAACCCACAGGCCTTATATTTCTCTATTTTAACAATAAAAATGAATCTGTCAAGCTTATCTGTGGATAATTCAAGGACTATTAAGAATTAGAAGAAAAATTTTAAAAAAAATTAATTTAATTTTCTTTTCTTGGCAATGAATTTAGATGCTTCGTGGCGAGATTCTATCGTGCCGACATCAAACCAGGCGCCCTTAATCTTTTCGTAAGTGGCAACGCCTTCCTTTATATAAAAATTAGCCAGATCAGTAATTTCTAATTCTCCCCGCCAAGAAGGCCTAAGCGTTTTTATCACATCAAATGCTCTCTCGTCAAACATATAAAGGCCAGTAGTTATCCAATTAGATTTTGGTTCTTTCGGCTTTTCTTCAATACCTATTATTAAATTATCTATAATTTCGGCTACCCCAAATCTTCTTGGATCTTGAACTTCTTTTAAGATTAATTTTGCTCCGCCTACTTTTTTGCCAGATTTTTTAAAGGATTGCTTTTGGAAAATTTCAATGGCTGGCGTGAGATTATCTTCAAATATATTATCACCTAAAACAACCGCTATTTTATCTCCTTTGCAATAGGGTTCAGCAACGCCCACGGCATGAGCAATGCCAAGAGGTTTTTCTTGAGTAACATATTCTATTCTAACTCCCAATTTCTTACCATTGCCCAAAAATTTTTTAAAACGATAAAGCTGTTCTTCGGCCGTCACAACTACGATATCTTTAATCCCAGCATCAAGCAGAATAGAGAGAGGATAAAGCGCTAAGGGCTTATCATAAACAGGCAAAAGACTTTTAGGCAGTACATAGGTCAGGGGCTGCAATCTTGTGCCATTGCCGCCAAGAAGAATAATTCCCTTCATAAATCGCGAATTAATACAAATTTAAAATTAAAAATTCCATTCTCTTAATCGCTGATTGTGGGCAATAAAATCACTTGCTTCGTGCAGGGATCTAATTGTGCCGACATCAAACCAAGCGCCCTTGATTTTCTCGTATGTAATAGTGCCTTCTTTTACATAAAAATCCACCAAATCGCTGATTTCGTACTCTCCTCTGGCAGATGGCTTAAGCTTCCTTATTATATCAAAAACTCTTTCGTCAAACATATAGAAGCCGGCTGTTATCCAGTTTGACTTGGGTTTTGCAGGCTTTTCTTCAACGCCAATAATCTTATCATTGTCAAATTCAACAACGCCAAATCTCTTCGGATCAGAAACTTGTTTAAGAATAATCTTGGCGCCGCCAACTTTATGTTTATTAATATTGAAAGATTGTTTTTTAAAATTAGAAACTGCTTTTTTAAGGTTGTCTGAAAAAATATTATCAGCGTGAATAACAATTATTTTTTTATTCTTTGCTAACTTTTCCGCTGAACCAATGGCATGAGCAATTCCTTTTTGTTCTTTTTGAATAGCGTAACGAATTTTAAAACCAAATTTCTTGCCATCTTTGAAAAAATCCTTAAAATAACTTTTATTGTTTTTGTCAACGACTATAATGATTTCTTTAATTCCTGCTTCCTTAAGAGAGAGTAAGGGATAAAAAATCATCGGCTTGTTGTAAACCGGCAAAAGAGGTTTAGGGGCAATATTGGTTAATGGTTTAAGGCGTTCGCCTTTACCTGCTGCGGGAATAATGGCAAGCATGTTTTAAATGAAAAATCAAAAATCAAAAATGAAAATTAAGGAAAATTAATTTAAAAAACTACAATTATCCTGCATTTTTCACTTTCTCAAACATCCAGATTCTTTACTTCCCTTGCGTGGGTTTGAATGAATCTCTTCCGAGGTGCAACATCTTCTCCCATTAAAACATCAAAAACATTGTCAGCTTCTTCGGCGTCTTCAATGGAAACTTGTTTCATTTGGCGCCTATCTGGATCCATGGTAGTCTCCCAAAGCTGACTCGGGTTCATTTCTCCCAGACCTTTATAGCGCTGAATTTCTATTTTATTAATGCCTTCTTTTTGATATTTGTCAATCAATTTGTCCTTTTGTTCGTCGGAATAAATATAGACCTGTTTTTTGCCTGCTTTAATTCTGTAAAGAGGCGGCTGAGCAATGTAAAGATGGCCTGCCTCAATTAAGGGCTTAAAATAACGATAAAAAAGAGTTAAGAGCAAAGTGCAAATATGGGCTCCGTCAACATCGGCGTCTGTCATAATAACTATTTTATCGTAACGTAATTTTGCTAAATTGAATTCTTCCGCGATTGCTGTACCCAACGCAATAATTAATGATTTAATTTCTTTAGATCCTAAGATTCTATGAAGGCGCGCTCTTTCAACATTTAAAATCTTGCCCCTGAGAGGCAAAATAGCTTGAAAATCACGATTTCTTCCCTGTTTTGCGCTATTGTGAACAAAAACCCCAGAAGCTAAAGCGAAGTTATGCGTTCCTTCAACTTCTATATCATAAACATCTATTCTTTCCCTAACCTTAATAATCTTTTTAATTTTATGATTATAATGCTTAATAGCTTCAAGAGTAGCCGTTTCATTACCATTAATAGTAATTCTCTTCTCTTTTTTTGAATATTTTTTGTAAAGAGGCATTAGAGAATCCTTTTGTCCTAAGTTTTTTGCTTCCTTGTATTTGCCATTTCTTAACATAAACGGGTGGTTGGGCGTACAGATAATCTCCTCCTCATTATCTAAAATAATTTTAATAACTTCTGTCTTTTTTTTCGTTTTTCTTGGATTGAGTATGGGAGCAACACCTATGTGTCCATCTTTTTGAATAGTATAACAGAAATTCTTTTTTCCTTGTTTATCTTCTTTAATTAATTCCTTAAAAGAAAGGTTCCGTCCGTTAAGTAAAGCAATTTTAGTGTCTCCAGAAAAACACCCGCCTGCACTATCGCCCTCTACGATGAAGAGTTCTGTCCGCTTTGGATCGCGCGAACTGCAATCCGCTAATTTGCCGGGCAAAGACGCGCCTTCAAGCACTCCCTTTCTAATAACTGTCTCTTTTGCCTTTCGAGCGGCCTCGCGCGCCTTTTGCGCCAAAAGAGATCTTCCAATAATAGCTTTCGCGTCTTGGGGAGATTCCTCTAAATATTCAAAAAATGTTTCGCCAATTATTTTCTCAACTGCTGTGCGCGCTTCGGGATTTCCCAGCTTCGCTTTGGTTTGCCCCTCAAATTGAGGCTCGCCAAGCTTAACGCTAACAATACTAGTCAATCCTTCGCGAATATCATCGCCCGTTAAATTAGGTTCGTCTTTTTTAATATAGTCATTTTTGCGCGCATAATCATTAATTACCCTAGTAAGAGCCGCGCGAAAACCAGTTTGGTGCATACCGCCTTCTTCGGTGTAAATATTGTTAGCAAAACTAATTTCATGACTTTGGATATCTTCTGTATATTGAAGAGCCGCTTCTACGAGAAGCCCTTCATATTCCTTAGAACAATAAAATACTCTATCATGAAGCACTTTCTCGTGCCTATTTAAATAATCAACATAGGACTTGATGCCTCCCTCAAAATAAAAAGAATAAATTAAGTAATCATTGCTTTCGTTATCATCTTTTTGATCGTCTTGATTTTTCCTGCGACAATCAGCAATGTTAATTTTAATGCCCCTAGTTAAATATGCTTGCTGCCTTAAGTGCTCAAGAATTTTTGTCCAGCTAAAATTAATTTCTGAGAAAATTTCATCGTCAGGTGAAAAAGTGATTGTCGTTCCTCGTTCAAAATACGGTATTCTTTTTAATAAATCTTCATTAATTTCAAAATCGCTATTTTTGTCCTTTGTTTCGTATTCAACCGTTTCTCTGAGGGCAATTTTATCTACTGATCCTATCATTTTAACAGAAAAGGATTTCTTTCCTTTTATGTATTCTTGAATATATACTTTTCCATTTCTTTTAACCGTTGCTTTAAGCCATTTTGAAAGCCCGCAAACAACTGAAACGCCGACGCCATGAAGACCTCCTGCTACTTTATAAGATTCTCCGCCAAATTTTCCGCCTGCATGAAGCGTCGTTAAAACGGTTTCTAAGGCAGAAGTTTTTGTATGGGGATGGATGTCAACGGGAATGCCTCTTCCATTATCTATAACTGTAATATAGTTATTTTTGTGGAGAATAAGCCAAATCTCATCGCAATAATCTGCCATTGCCTCGTCAATTGAATTATCAACGACTTCCCAAATCAAATGATGAAGCCCTGATAAACCAGTAGAGCCAATATACATACCAGGCCTGCGCCTCACTGGCTCAAGTCCTTCTAAAACATATATATCTTTAGCGTCATAAGAAACAGCTTTTTCTTTTTTTTGTAGCATATAGGAGAAAATTAATTTCTAATTAATAGAAAGAATGTAAAAAAAGAAGCTTTTGTCTATAAATTATCTAACCGTTGCTCCTAATTTTTTTTCAAGAGCTTTTTCTATTTTTCTGTGTTCTGCGTTAACTTCGTTGTCAGAAAGGGTGCGTTCCTTGCTTTGGTAAACAATGTGAAAGGCCAAGCTCTTTCTTTCTTGTGATAGATTTCCGTTTTCGTAAACATCAAAAAGATCAACATCCTGAAGAAATTTAATATTTAGAGATTCTATAATATTAAGAATTTCTGAAAATTTAGTGTTACGATCAACTAAAATAGCTAAATCCCTCAGAACGGCCGGGTATTTTGACGGCGGTTGATATTGATATTCTTCCTGAGAAAAACGCGATAACTTATCCATATCCAGAAAAGCCCCCACGGTATCCTGCTTAAGACCAATCAAGTCAAGCAATGAAAGATTGACTTTTCCTAAATAACCAACAACTTCTTCATCAATTTTAATCTCTGCTAATGTTGCTTGATTAAACGCGATATTTTCTTCATGAGCTTCTTTGAACCAAAAATTATTTATACCAAAGCCCTCAAGGATTAATTCAACCATGCCCTTGAGTTCAAAAAGAGAATTATCGCAAGCAAGCGACAAAACTAAGCATAAGCGATTTTTTTCTAAGGTAGAATCATCTGAAGTAATATCTTTCCTTTCCTCAATTCTTTGATGGTCAAGATGAAAAACTTTGCCAATTTCAAAAAGACGAATATTCTTGCTGTATTTAAGATTCTGCTTAATGTTTTCCAGTAATCCTCCTAAAAGGCTGGGGCGCAAGATTGCAAAGCGTTCGCTAATTGGGTTTTCTAAATAAAGCCAATTCTTACTGTTTTTTTCTAAACCTTTTGCTAACTCCTCGCTTATAAGCGAATAATTGTAAACTTCAGAAAAACCAGCGCCTCTCAAAATGTTTCTAATTTTTTCTTGAGATATTTCTTCGGCTTGGGGATTAACTGGCGCAAGAGGCAGAGATGGAAGATGACCCGCAAGATTGCCATATCCTTCAATCCTGACTATTTCCTCAATTAAATCTTCGCTAATTTCCAAGTCTTTTCTAAAACTAGGTATTGTGACCTTTAGCTCGCCCGGGGTTAATTGTTCTATCCGACACCCTAAAGCAATTAATATTTTCTTTATTTTGTCAACCGAAATCTTTTTTCCAATAAATTGTTCAACCTTTTTTAGGACTAATTTTATTTTTTTTATCTTTTCTTCGCAAAAATTAATATCAGACCAATCTTCAAATTTGCCTCCTGTTTCCTGAATTAAAAGATAAACGGCGCGCAACAGAGCGTGAAAAGACAATTGATTGTCAAAACCAGCGCTAAAACGGCGCGCCGCATCGCTTTCTATTTTAAGTTTTTTAGCGCTTAAATAAATCTGCCTTCGCTCAAAATAAGCGGCTTCCAATAAAATATTTTTAGTTTTATCAGTTATTTCCGCTTTTCTCCCGCCCTTAATGCTTGCCAAAGCTAAAACACTATCCTCGTCTGCTATCACTAATGTTTCCTCGTCTAAAATACGTTTCTTGCCATCAAGTGTTTCCATCTCTTCGCCTTTGCGGGCTTTTCTGATAATAATTTTCCCATTGATCTTGTCAAAATCAAAAGCATGAATTGGCTGTCCCAACTCAAGCATAATAAAATTTGTTATATCTACTATATTATTAATAGAGCCAACCCCGCAAGCGCTTAATTTTTCTTTAAGCCATTTTGGCGATGGTCCAACTTTGACATTTTTGATAAGAGCGACTGAATAACGCGGACATAAAATTGGATCTTCTACTTCAACAATCAGGGATTGCTTGTTTTTCTCAGCCGAAACTGTTTTTAGTTTTTTGAGGGAATGCTTTTCCCCGTAGAGCATCAAAAGAAGTGCTTTGATTTCTCTGGCAATCCCCCAATGAGATGATGCGTCAGAAAAACGGTTTGGTAATATATCAATATCTAAAACAGCATCATTTTTAAGCTTTTTGACAACTCCTGCCTCAAAAGAATGTACGGTCAAAATTTCAGCCAGCTTCTCTGGAGAAAGATTAAAATCTAAATATTCTTTTAACCAGTTGAAAGAAAATTTCATATTAAAATTGTTTTAAAAATCTCAGATCATTTTGATAAAAAAGTCGCACATCCGCAATGCCATATTTAATCATAGCCAATCTATCCAAGCCCATGCCAAAAGCAAATCCTTGCCAGTAAAGAGGATTATATCCAGCATTTTTAAAAACTTCCGGATGCACCATGCCCGCCCCCATGACTTCCAGCCATCCTGTTCCTTTGCAAATAGGGCAATTTTCTCCTTGGCATTGATAACAAGCAATGTCAATTTCAAAACCAGGTTCAACAAAAGGAAAATAGCCCGGCCTAATGCGAATTTTGATTGAAGTGGAAAAAATTCTTTTAAATAGTTCTTCAATAATAGCCTTGAAATTAGCAATAGAAACTTCCTTGTTTACCACAAGACCGTCAACCTGGTAAAATTGAATGTCGTGAGTGCTATCGCTCGCTTCGTATCGATAACATTTTCCCGGCGTAATAATCCTAAAAGGAGCATTATGATTTTTCATATACCTTAATTGCATTGCGGTTGTATGGGTTCTTAAAAGCAGTTTTTCGGGTTTTATATTTTGATTATTATTCTTTTTGTTTTTTGTTTTTTCATCTCCCATTTCAATTTTCTGATTGTCCTTCAGCCAAAATGTATCCCATAAATCTCTAGCGGGATGATCAGCGGGAACATTTAAAGCGTCAAAATTATAGAACTCATTCTCAACTTCCGGCGACAAAAAAACAGAAAACCCCATAGACTCAAAAACCCTCTCAACGTTAGTTAAAACCTGCGTCAAGGGATGAATGTGTCCTTGGGGCAATCTTTTCCCGGGCAGGGTGACGTCAATATTGGCCTCTTCCATTAGGTTATGGCCTGTTATTTTTTTTCTTACTTCTCTGAGATCAATTTTGATATCTTTCTTAAGCTGATTGGTCATTTTGCCAATCCTTTTTTTCTCTCTTTTGTCAAGAGTTTTTAATAAATCTAAAATTTGCTTGAGCGCCCCTTTCTTTCCTAAGAAATCCTTTTCTATTGTTTTGAATTCCTGGATATTCGTTATTTTTTCAACTTTTGTTTTGAAATTTTTTTTAATTTTCTCCAATTCCTTTTGCATAATTTTGCTTTTCTCTTATATAATTTAATCCCTTATATAATTTAATCCCTCAAAAAGCAATCCGCTGGCAGTCAGTAAAAGACCGATTCGCCAGTCAAATAAATCTTTAGATAATAGTATAAAAATAACAGTTACAATGAGGGCAAGAATAATTCCTTGGCGGAGCGCTGGCCGAATTGTTTTCCAGCTTAAGGAACGATCCATTCGTATTTTTCTTAAAATTGTTCCTACCAACGCAAAAATGCCAGACGACGTCAAAAAAAAACTTAAATAAAAAATTATTAATTCTGAACGCTTAATCGTATCGGGATCAATATTAAAAATAAAGAATACAATAGAAACCAAAGAAAGCCCTGTAATAAAAATTAATCCCAAAATATAACTAACAACAGCCATGAAATTATGTGAGGTTAATGTCTGAATTCCAAACCGATTCTATCTTAAATTAACCTTTAATCTTTTAATAGCTTTTTGTCTTGTGATTTTTCTAAGTAATTTTCTCTTGACGAAACCGGCTTACCGCTTTTTCTTTCCAAATCCTTTCTCGCTTTACCGGCTACACTACCGCCTTCTTGCGCTGTTTGTTTATTTTCCCTAAATCTCATAGCATTTCTACTCCTCGTTATTTCTGTAGTGGCGGCTTCTCCCAACATAGAAAAAATCAATTCTAAACCTCTCATATGATCTCTTAAATTTTTTCGTTTAAGTCCTTTAAATTTTTTATATTCAGACGGAGTCATACCAAATGCGGCCTTTGAAATCTCCGATGTTAAAATTGCGTATTCTTTTTGTTCCCTGATAGCGCGTTTTTGCCACTCGCTCGTTAATTCTTCCCGAATGGCAATTCCTCTTATCCTTTTTTCAATCCAGTCATCCGAATAGCCCTTTGCTTTATAGATTGCTCGCATTCTTTTCATCGCTAACTCTGGATCTTCTATTTCTTGAATTCTTTCATATCCTACTCTTGCTAACCATCTTTTAAATGGTTCTGCCTTGGGCGAAGGAATAGTTTGAACGATTCTAAAAATTGTTTCGGTATTAGCACAATCCGTTTTTCTTATTTTTCCATCTAGGGCTAATAATCTCAACTGTCCGATTTTTTCGGACACTTCCTTATAGCCCTCATTTATTAACTTTTTCTTTAAATCGTTCCAATACTTTCTCGGTCTTTTTGTTTCTGTTAATGCTTCAACAACATCAATAACTGAAAACCACCATTCATTTTTATAGATTATTTTTCTAATTTTTCTACCCTTAAAAATAGCAATTTTTGTAGCGAGCGTGTCAATTTCTTTTTTAGATTGTTTTTTGCTAGACATAAATTTAGCAAAGTTCAAATTTGGACATTTATCGGAGCCGACGGGACTCGAACCCGCGATCTTCTCCGTGACAGGGAGACGCGATAACCACTACGCTACGGCTCCATTAGAACTTGTTGAAGAATATATTAGCTATACAAGCTCTTATATCCGCCGAAGTTTTAACGCAGGCGGACTTCGTTATATCAAATTGTGAATTGCTGTATTGCCGATGAGAGGAGTCGAACCTCTTACCTTCGCCTTATGAGAACGTTGCTCTAACCGATGAGCTACACCGGCATTAGAAAAGATTAACGAACGAAATAGGTTTTAGCTTTAACTTTGCCCTTCGCAGTAGCTTAGGATAATAATTTTTGTTTCGCTTTACTTCGTTCAGCGACAAAAATATTGCGGGAGCGGGATTCGAACCCACAACTGGAGCTTATGAGACTCCCGAGTTGCCATTACTCCATCCCGCGCTATGTGATATTTCTTTTAAGCGCGTAAAAATATTTTAAAAACTAACAATACGACCTTTTTTAAAGGTGTGCTTTTATTCTAATATAAAAAACCGCCAAATGCAATATTTAAAAGAAAAGGGGGAGCGTTTTAGCTCCCCACGATTTTATCAGGTAATTCCTCCTTTATTTTTTCGATAACATCATTGATGTCGCCATTTTCAATATCACGATTACTGTTCCAATCTAACCGCAAAATTCTAATTTTGCCCTGAAGTGTTTTCAGTAGCGCTTCGTATCCTTTTTTAAGGGCATTGAGATATTCAATTGTCATGCTTCCCTCAACACTTCTGCCCCTGAGCTTAATGCATCTTTCTAAAGCTACTTCAGCGGTTACATCCAGATAGATGATTAGGTCGGGTAGAGTTAGATTAAGCAACATAGCTTCAAAGGCCTTAAAATATGTAAGATTAGCATCTTCTTGCGATATTTCATTGGCCTCAACAAGCATTTTCACAAATACAGTATCTCCGTTAATAGTTCTATCAATAATAGAACCTTGTCCTTCGGCAATTAGTCGAATATTGGCAGAAAAATGCTGCAAATACCTATGAATAAGCAAGAACCATTGCATTTTAATTGCAATCTCTTTGGGCATTTGTTTATAAACCGTTGTAAAGAGATTAACAATAAGTTCTGTGTTTAACTGTTCTGGTTTATACTTTAAGATTCTACGCGCTAATGTTTCTCCAGCATTCTTAATAGATTTTTGACCAATCACTTCGTCATAAAAACGTCCAAGATATGGATTAGTTTTGTCGTCCAACTCTTTGATAAAAGTAAATCCCAATGTAGAGGCAACCCTTTTGGCAAGCGTGCTTTTGCCGGCGGCAATTGGACCCTCAATTCCAATAAACGCGGGCTTAAGTATTTTTAACATTTCTTCCTCCTTTTGAAAGAACCTGACTCATTTCTATCACATGGATATCTCTGTGTCAAACAAAAAAACGCCAATAGGGCAATGTTGGTTTTAGGTTTTAGGTGTTAGGTGTTAGGTGTTAGGTGTTAGGTGTTAGGTGTTATTGTGCTTATGGCACTGTTTTTCTCTCCATTTCTCAATTTCGGCATGATGGCCTGAAATCAAAACTTTTGGAGTTTTCCAAATTTTGCCCTCCTTAGTTTTAAAATTTTGGGGTCTTGTATATTGAGGAAAATCTAAGAATTGTGAATCTTTATTTATAGACCGTAAATTGTGGCTCTCAAACATTAAAGATTCTTTATTGCCCAAAACTCCAGGCATGAGCCGAGCCACAGCTTCAATAATTATCATGGCAGGAAGCTCGCCTCCTGATAAAACATAATCGCCAATAGAGACAACTTCATCGGCTATATTTTTCTTAACTCGTTCATCAATTCCCTCATATCTTCCGCAAATTAAAATTAATTGATCAAGTTTAGAGAATTTTTTTGCCATTTTCTGATTAAATCTTTTTCCTCTTGGAGAAAGTAAAATAATCTTATTCCTAAATTTTCCATTTTTTATTTTGCGTTTTGCATTTACGGCTTTTATGGCCTTATAAATTGGTTCCACCATCATAACCATTCCTGGTCCTCCGCCAAAAGGTTTATCATCAGTAGTTCTGTGCTTATTATTTGTGTAATCTCTTAAATTATGAAAATTAATTTTGACAATTTTTTTCTTAACCGCTCGCGCCAAAATACCTTCTTCTAAGTAAGAAGTTAGTATATTAGGAAAAATTGTAACGATGTCAAATCGCATGAGAAAGTTTAATTAAAAGTTGTGCAAACAAAAACCGTGTAGATGTCCGACATCTACACTATTTTGTGCTACTTTTTCCCTCCTATTGCGCTGATGAAAATGGTAACGACGCCTGCAAGAGTCAATATTCCAATAACGCCGATTAATTTTAATAAAACTTCTTGAAGCTCTTTTGTTGTCGCTAATCCCAAAATCCATGCAATTAAAAGCAAGGCCGTTGCGAAAACGCCGACGATAGAAGCTGTTTTTAAAACATTCTTCATATTTTTAAATACACAATTAAAAAAATATATTACTTAAATCATTATATCAAATTAAATTTCTAATTTATAGTTATGTTGTGATATTTATATGTTAGAAGATTAAAATTATTTTCTTAAACAAAACCAGTTCCAAGAATGGAACTGGTTTTAATTTCTATTTAATTTCTGTTTAGAGATTTAAGTCTTCAACAGCCTTGTCAACATCCTTGGAAGCTTCAGTAGCTTTTTCAGCTACTCTTGAAGGCGCAGCATCAGTTTTTCTGGGTCTCTCTCTGCCTTCTGGCTCTTCAATCCTTAGATTGACATGAGCATTATTTTTGGCTCCAACAACGCGAACTAAGGTGCGAATGGCTCTGGCATTTTGACCGCCACGACCGATAATAATCCCCATATCTTCGGGATTAATCTTCAAGGTGACCAATACGCCCATCTCGTCAACTTCTCGAGTAGTCTTAACATCGTCAGGATTATTAACTAAGGCCTTGACGACATTTTCGATAAACTCTTGATCTAAAAAAATCTTAGTAGCCATATCTAATGAAAAGATTCCTATTGATCAGAGATCTTTTAAAATCTTTTCTATCACATCTTTCAATTTACATTTCGGTAGCTTCGACCTTTACCGTTTCCAAGCTAAGCTCGGAATATACCGCTACTCATTTCTACATAGATTATACTCCTATGATATCAAAAAGTCAACAATTATTTTTCTGTTTCGCTCTTTTCCTCTTTTATTTCTTTCTTTGCCTCTTTTTCTTTAGAAATATTGTCTTTTTTGATAATTTGCTTTTCTTCAGGTTTGCCAGATTTCTCTTCTTTATCGCTTTCTGTTTTTTCTTCTTTATCTGTTTTTTCTTCTTGTTTAATTTCTGGCTCTGTGGATTGCTGTTCTTTCTTTCCTTTTTTCTTACTTATAGTCGTAGCTTTTCTTTTGGGTTTATCAATAATCTTTGCGCTAACTAAGAGATTATGAACTGTGTCTGAAGCTTGAGCTCCTTGTCCCAGCCAATATTTAATCCTTTCTTCTTTAAAAGATTTTTGTTTTAAGCGCGAATTATAAAACCCCAAGAATTCAATTGCCTTTCCCGTCGGAACGCGGTGTTTTTCTTGGAGAACAATTCTAAAGCTAGGGTCGTTTTTCCTGCCTATTCTAGATAAACGTATAATTAACATAAACGATATAAAATTTCTAATTTCTAATTACTAATTTCTAAATTCATTACAGATATTAGGCATTAGACATTAGTTATTTCTTCAATAATTTACCATTTTTTAATTTCAAGCGCCTTTGCGGCGGCTTTTTTTTCTGCAGAATGTTTAGACTCGCCTTCTGCCTCAGCAATTAGTTCTTTTTCTAAATAAATCCCAAGGCGAAATTGCTTTTTGTGGTCTGGTCCCCATTCGTCTAAAACTTTATAATTAGGAGTAATGCCTAATTTTTCCTGCGCTCTCTCTTGAAAATAACTTTTTGGATCTCTGTACAATTTCTCGTCTAAAACTTTTTGCAATTTTGTTAAGATATGATTTTCAATAAAAACTCTCGCTGTTTCCACGCCTTTGTCTAAATAAATCGCTCCTAATAACGCCTCAAAAGCATTTGCTAAAATATATTCTCTTGCCTTCCCTTTGTCTTGAGTTTCTCCTTTTGAAAGCATAAGATAATCTCCCAATTTTATTTTTTTTGCCGTTAATGTCAGCATTTCTGAATTTACCAAAGCGGCGCGCCAATTTGTTAAATCTCCTTCGGGATTTTTAAAGTTCTTAAAAAGATACTCTGTAACAACTAATTCAAGAACTGCGTCTCCAAGAAATTCCAATCTTTCGTTGTGGAGTTTACATTCAGGATTCTCATTTATATAAGAACGATGTGTAAGGGCCCTGATTAAAAGCTCTTTTTTTTTAAACTTTATTCCAATACTTTTTGCTAACAAAGATGCGTTTTTCATATCTGTTCTGTTGTTTTTTTATTTTTACTTGTCTTTTTAGAAATTTTGTTTCCTTCTTTCTTGTCTTTCTCTATCTTGTCATGTTCCTTGCTTTTTTCTTCTTTGCGCGGTTCTCCTATTTCCCGATAGATTGTTCCCAAAACTCCATTCACAAATTTACCTGAAGAAGCCCCTCCAAACGCTTTGGCTAATTCAATCGCTTCGTTAATCGCAACCTTTGGCGGCACTTCATCGTAATCACTATAAAGAAGCTCATAAATTCCCATGCGTAAAATACTTTTATCAGTGAGAGCAATTTGGTCAAGCGTCCATTGAGGCGCTGCTTTTTCAATAATATTATCAATTTTATTTAAATTCTCAATTACGCCTTTAAGCAATTTTTCAGCAAATTCTCCATCTTTAATTCCTGGTCCAAATTCTTCAAGATTCTTTTTTAAAAGTTCGTCTGCTTGCTTATTTTTTCCATCATTAAAATCCCACTCATAAAGAGTTTGCATGGCGACACTGCGGCATAAATGACGAGAACCCATATTAATTGGCAAGGCTAAAAATTTAATCTATTTTTTAGAAAGCTCCGCTAAAGAAACCGGTTTGTTTTCCTTTGTTTCTTTCGCTTGGTTAGCTAATTCTTTGGCTTTCTCTTTTTTTTGTTTTTTATCTAATTTAGCGAGAACATCAAAAACCTGCTTTCCTCTATAATAACCACAATTAGAACAAACCGTATGGGGTAAAACAGGTTTTCCGCAATGTGGGCAAACTTTTAAATTAAGTTCTTTTAGAAAATGGTGAGATCTTCGCCGATCGCGGCGCGAACTTGTATGGCGTTGTTTTGGAATAGGCATAAACGCAAAAATACAAAATAAGTTAAAGCAACAATAATGCTATCAAATATTTCAAAAATGTAAAGCCCTTATATTAAATAAGTCATGAAAAAACCTACGAATGTTCCAATTATAGCGCCGCCTAAAATATCAATTGGCCAGTGAAGACCGCTGATTAATCTGGATAATCCTACTAAAAACGCACAAATAAAAACTAAAATGCCTAATGGCGCAGAAAAGTGGATGAATGTCCCTCCCAAAGCAAAAAATAACGCTGTGTGGCCCGAAGGAAATGCTGAGCTTGATTCTTTTTTCTTAATTAAGACCTTAGTCTGTTCTATGAGGTAAGGACGAGGAGTAAAATGAATTATTTTTATCAGGAACACTAAGAGCCAGACAAGTATGCCAATTAAATGAATATAGATTATTTGTTCACGATTTAAATTAAAACTTTTTCCCATATTAGGAGAAAGAAAAACGATAATTAACCAAAACCAAAATACAAAAGCAAAATATTTTGCCCAAAAAATTAAGGTCAAATCAAGAATTTTTGATTTTCCCGCCAAATTATTCAATTTAAAAAAGATTCTTTTATTCATTCCTTTTCGTCTCCTTCAGGATTTAAAATTATTTTCTCGCCAAGCTCTTTTTTAAAGGTTTCTATATTTTCAATAAATCCCTTTTCGAAAGAACGGGAAAGAATGCCTGCCAATAATAACGAAATTGCCGCAACAGGGAAAACAATAAATATTTTATCGCTGAAGAGAAAGAAAATCCCAAAGAAAAGATAGATTAAAAATGTGCCTAAATTTTGCGTTATTTCTCTAAACATTATAAAACGACCAATATTGATTTTCTCTTTTTGAGTTTTATCATAAATATGAGCGGTAAGAGGAAGAGTGTCAAGGGTATCGCCAATCAAGAAAAAACTCTGTACAGAAAAAGCGCTTAAGGCCGTTCTAACAAACGCTTTGGCAATATTTCCCGCGCTTGCCATGAAACATCCTATGCGAAATAATTTAATTCGTTTTTTATTGTCTGCTAAATGAGCAATAAAGAGGGTAGTGGCCAGAGAGAAAATTAAAGACACTGAAGTTATCAGCCCCATTTTTCCAAATTGAATGCCTAAAGAGAAAAGAAAAAGCGGCCAAATATTAATGTTAATCCCTGAATCAAAACCATAAAATGTTAGAGATAAGGCTTTTTTTCTCCATCTTTTAGACAAAGCTCTTTTCCATGCCTCTTTATAAGAATCGTGATACCTTGATTTGGCTTCATATGTAAGCATTAGGGGAATGGCAGAGAGGAAAAAAATGATTGTTATAACAACAAAAAGGACCGAAAAACTAAATTTATCTAAAATAAAAGCGCCTAAGAGAGGCCCTGTCACCGCTGACAAAATAGTAATGGTCTGTAAAATTCCTAATTGTTTGCCCCTTTTTCCTTCCTTAGAAAGATTGGCAAAATCAGCATGAAAGGCGGGCAAAAAGAAGGCTCTCGTAAGAGCGGCAAATATTGGAGCAAGAAATATAAGCCAAAATATTTTATCTAAAAGAAAAAGGCATAAATAATAGCCAACTAAAGTGGGAATAGAAAAAATCATATTGTGTTTTATGCCAAAACGCGCCATCATTCTGCCGCCAAGAGGAACAAATAGGATATAGAGCCCCATAATCGCCGCAAAGAAAAAAAGGGTTTTTGATAAATCTTTATCAAAAAATAAATAAAGAAAAATCGGTTCATAAAGACCGATTAATTGCGCCGCAAAACGCCTTAATCCCACGCTATAATAAATTTCATCAACCTTGCGATGAATAAAAAAATGAAAAATATATTTTGGTTTATGAAATAAAAGCATGGGTTAAATTTAAAACTCGGTAGCGCTTTTCTGTATTATTTTCTTAAAATCTTTGGCTTTTTTCTTGTTAAATCTATTACTTTTGACGGTTTTCTTTTTGGCAATTTTCCCGCATCTAAAATTAAATCAGGTTGAATTTCTCGGTTTTTGAATATCTTTATAATTTCTTCAATATCATTCGTTGAAGGTTTGCCAGAAAGATTGGCGGATGTCTGGGCTAAGGAAAAATCTAAGGTGCGAATAATTGCCAATATTAAATCTGATCTGGGAATGCGAACGGCTAAAGCATTTTTCTGAAAAGGCAATTTTTTCTTAATTGGTAATACAAAAGTGTCGGCAGATCTTAAAAAAACCTCTTGCTCTTTTTTTATTTTAACATATTTTTTTGCCATTTGGATATCCCCAGCAAAAATTCCCATTGGTTTTGTAAAAGCTCTGTTCTTGATTTTAAAGATTTTACGGATCGCGCTTTTATTTCTCGCATCGGCAATTAAACCATAAACAGTATCGGTTGGCGCAATAATAATCTTGCCATCTTCTATCAATTTAGCGACTTTCTGAATAATTTTTTTGTCTAAATTATCTAAATCAATTTTAATAGTTTTCATGAATTCATTTTAACATAATATCATAATATCATGTTAGCATTTTAACAATAAAACGGAGAAGTCAGACTTCTCCGTTTTGAAACCAGTTGTGAGTTTGCAGCTTTATGATTTAGACCCCGTAGTGTAACTAAGTTACACTATGGGCTCAAAACTTGACATTTTTATTAAAAAGTAATAAAATGTTAGCAGTTCAAAACAGTACTTCCAAAAATCAAAGGAGGAAAGGCGAATGCCAGAATTCAAAAGGCTTAGTGATGTGGCAAATCAAGTGCTTGAAGTTTTTACCCTAAGAATTCGTGATGCTTTCATTCAGGATGGAATTCTTACGATTCAACTGCCTGGAGATCCTGAAGTTATCACAAGCGCAAAGGAAAGAATACTTCACGGACAAAGTATTGATAGTGCATGGATTCAGAATCAGCTTAGCCAGCTTGGTTCTTCTTCAAAAGTCGTCGTAGCTGATGATCAACATCCTCTTGATATTGCCAGTTGCGATATCTGTATTGTCCTCATTATCGGAGAACAGAGATATGTTGTTGGCATCTTAAGAGATAAATGGCCAGAAGGCTATCTTGCCCCTGGAGGATGCCCAAAAAGTTTTAATGAACTACTAAATCCAGAATCAGTAGCAGAAAGAGAAGCCGGCGAAGAATTGATTATAACCAATTCTTCAGACTCGCCATCCTGTTATATCTTTAGAGAAACCAGCGAAAGAGAAAAAGACGAAATTCTGCTTGCGCTTGATTCTTTTAGAGTAAAAGATATTAGCAAGTTTGTTCAACTTAGCCATCGTAAAATCGCTTCTGTAATAGGACATGCCAAGTCGCTAGTCATTTGGCAAAATGGAAGAAGAATTTCCTGGACCAATGACGCGAACATAACCATTACTCCGCTAAGTGGATTGGTTTCTGTTACGTACTATTGGGAAATAAACCTGCCCATGCCTTTAAATAAGCTTCGTCTTTTTGACGGCGAGCGGCTTCCTAACGGTTCTTTCTTAGGACGCGCTGTGCAGCTTAAACAGAAAGATAAAGTGAAAGCAATCTTCGTCAAAGGCATAGACATTTTTAACAAAACATGGCAAGGCTCAATGATGGCTTCAAGAATAAGAGATCCAAAGAATCTCTAAGAACGCCCCCCGCTTCCAAAAGATGGAAGCGGGTTTTTCTTTTTTTCATTTTTTTGTTAAAATAGAAAAATGAAAAAGAAAATCAATTTTAAAAAATTTTTTAGCAAGCAAAAAAAGCAGAAAGAACTTCCTTCTTTTAGTATAGAAGAAATAATTAAGGCAATTGTCAAAAGGAAACAGATGTTAATCGTAAAAGTTGACGCCGAAATTGACGAAAAGAAAAAAACCTTAAATATTAAAATTCCCGAAAATACTATTGTCGCAACAACACTTAAAGAGCGTCGTTTTCTTGAAAAAGAAGCTTCTTTTTGGCGTTGGCCATCGGGAAGCTTAGCGATTATTTTAAAATTAGAAAATGTCAAGGTTTTTCTTGCTGTCCATCGCGACAAAAAAGCGCCCAGTTATCCCGAATATGATACATTAGGAAGTGGCATGGGAGCTAGCTTAGATGAAATTGTTTTTCCCGAGAATTGTGCCATTAGAGAGGGTCTTGAAGAATTTATTATTGTTACTCCTAAGGGTATTGTGGTTCCTGAAATAAATCTTAGAAGCTTAAGCATTGAAGCAATTAAGGAAGCTAATCTAAAGATTTTAAATCAGTATAAAAATCTCCCAAACATTTTTCATAATCAACAAAGTTATACTGTAAAAACAAAATTCATTGAAAATAATCTTCCTCAATACAAAATTAAAGTGAGCTACGACGGAGAGAATATTGGCCAAACATTTAAATCGGCTATTTGTTTTGATAAGAAAACTAACGGCATAGATATTTTAAAAATTATTGAAATTGATTTAAGAAAATTCAAACTCAACCAGATTGCCATAGTTGACGGCGAAGATACGGAAAATGATATGCCTCTTGACAGAATTATAAATTGTTATGAAATCAAAAGAGGAAAACTTACCGGAAAAATTATTGCTTCCTTTAAAAATGGCAGGATTATTAATTCTCCTGAAGGAATTTTTCCCTACGCCTTAGCACCAAATTTTAAAGAAACCATTAAAATATTTGATTAAAAAAAAGGCGAGCATCGCTCGCCTATCTGATTTAAGTTAGGTTTTCTACAGTTTTTTTTCTAATTCACATTTCTCTTAGTTTGTCAATGATTTCTCCGATTTTCTCCATCTCAATTTTAAACCATGGCGCGTAGATGTCGGGGTTATTTTTTATATCTTTTTTTAATTTTTCAATACCTATCCATTTCCACTCCTCAACTTCTTCCGGGTCAGGATTAATTTTGTCACCACCATGTCTTCCCACAAGCACAGCACAAAGTTCATTCTCCGAACCAATATCCTTATATTTTGCTTGGTAATAAAATTTAAAGATTAATCTAAGATCGGCATCAATTCCCATTTCTTCTTTTAGTCTTCTTTTCCCTGCGTTAATATAATTTTCGTTCTTTCTTGGATGAGAACAGCAGGTATTCGCCCAAAAACCAGGCCAAAGCATTTTTCCTTTGGCTCTTTTTTGAATTAGAATTTCGTTTTTATCGTTAAAAATAAATATAGAAAAGGCGCGATGTATTAAGCCGTGCCCCAAATGGCATTTAAGTTTTTTTTCATAACCTAAAACTTGATCAGTTTTATCAACTAAAATAAGTAGATTTTTTTTAATCTTCATAATTTATTTAATGATTTCTGAAATTATTTTTGCTAATTTATCCGAATCATGCCGAATTAAATTCCGTTTAAGCAAATCACTTGCTTTTTGCTCGTAAATTTCTTTGCTTATTAAGTTCTTGCCAATAAAAATCTTTTTACTTTTTCTGTCTTGCTTGCCTTGAGGAACTTTAACAATCTCGCCTTGAAAAGCATATTTTTTTAACACCGCAACAGAAGGTTTTTTGTTATTAAATAAAACATAGTCAATCACTTCGTTTCCTATGTATTCTTCTACCTTTTTAACAAAGTCAAAAACACTAAAGCCATCAGTATGACCAAGTTTAGTCATTAAATTAACATTATAGATAATTTTTGCTTTTGTGTCACGAAGAACCTTTGTAATCCCCTCAATCAGAAAGAGTGGAAGAAGACTGCAATAAAGATTGCCTGGACCAATCACAATCGCATTAGCTTCTTCAATGGCCTTAATGGCTTTTGGGTTGGCCATTGCTTTCGGTTGCGTAAAGAGTCTTTTAATAAGATGATTTTTATTCAAGGACTTGCTTGTGTTAATAAGATGCTCGCCAGAAAGAACTTGGCCATTTTCAAGTTTCGCCACTAATTTTACTTTATCAAATGTAATGGGAATGGCCTCTCCTCTAAGGGCTAAAATCTGATTAAGGTAGGGAAGTGCTTTATCAAGCCCTCCTTTCATTGTCTCAAGAGCCGAAATTAAAAGATTGCCAAGATTATGTCCTTTCATGCTTCCTTTGGAAAAGCGATAATTGAAAATATCTCTTAAAATTTCTGGCGACTCTGAAAGAGCAACCAAACATTGCCTTAAGTCTCCCGGAGGAAGAACGCCTAATTCATCGCGCAATATTCCGCTTGAACCCCCATCGTCTGTCATGGCAACAATAGCAAAAAGTTCAAAAGGATATTTTTTAAGCCCTTGAAGCACTGTAAAAGTGCCTGTTCCTCCGCCCATAACGACAATTTTTTTCGTTTCACTCATAAAAATTTAAACCTTAAATTATTCTCATTATATTATCCATACTTAAAATAGCAAAAAAAGTGGTGGAACACTATGATCCACCACTTACTACTTTTTCAGGAAACATGCACTCGCAAAATTCCTTAAGAGATCCTTGGCATCCTTCTTTAAGTCATACGTGCAAACTGTCTCCATTAGTAAGAACAATAATTTTCTCAGGTACCGAAAAAACATTTCGCGCTTTTTCAGGAACAGAAGTATTGTCCTTGTTCAGTTTACATATATCATCTTCTTTCTGGGCTTTTTGCATTACTGCAAGGGGATTTTGAAAATGGATAGCTTGTAGCCACAACATGTTTTCCTCCTTTAAAGAACTGTATGATTTACTCATACTTTATATGATAATATCATATATAATAAAAAGGCCTCTTTCAAGGCCAAGTTATCCACAGTATAAGTTTGTATTATTTCCACTCTTTAAGAGCTTGAGCGTAAATTTTAGGAGTTCCAATATCAAACCATTTTCCGCTAAATAAATAACCGTACAGTTTTTTCTCTTCTGCTATTTTCGGAAAAACTTCTTTTTCAAGGCTTAAGGTTTTGTTGTCTATGTAGCTAAACACTTCTGGTTGAAAAATAAAAATACCGGCATTAATTACATAAGATTCTATCTTTTTCCGAGATGGTTTTTCTAAAAATTCTGTTATTCTCGGCCCTTGAAGCTTAACCGCTCCTAACCCGATTGGGTCAGATACTGATGATAATGCTACTGTTCCCAGCGCTTTATGAGTCGTATGAAAATTAATTAAATCATCAATATTGATATCGGCAATTTCGTCAATATACCAAAACAAAAAAGGTTCATTTTTAATAAAATTCTTAACCGCTTTTAGCGCTGGCGCGGTGCCTTTTTCTTTTTTATCTTCTATGTAAGTTATATTAACTCCAAATCTTTCACCGTTGCCGAAGTAAGTTTTTATCTTTTCTCCTAAACTGCCCACCACTACAAAAATGTTTCGGATATTGTAATCTCTCAAATAGTTTATCGTATGTTCCAATATAGGTTTTCCTTTCATAGGAATTAACGCTTTGGGGATTTCATAAGTCAAGGGTCGCCATCTAACGCCCTTTCCGGCCGCCAAAATAACCGCCTGAGATATTCTCGGTCTAAGAGTTTTTTTAATTAAAGATTCAATCGCATGAGAACGATTGCGAATTTTTTCTTTATCAACCAAACCATCAATCTTGTTTAGAAGATCTTGGTCAAGCGTAATTGTAATGCGAGTTTTATTTTGCATACTGTTTCTCCTTTATCCTGCCATAAAGAATAAAAAAATGCAACAAAAAAGGCCCTAAACCACATAGAGTTGAGGGCTTAACGGTCTAGATTAGACAGATAATTTTCTATAGAAAAACTTGCTCGCGCACAATTTAATGTACAATTGTTTCTCTATCGTTCAAAAGAAGATTTACATCTTTCTTCAAATTCTTGAGCAATCTGTTGGAGTTCCTTGATTTGAGCATCGTTAAAATGTTGGGGAAGTTTTTGATAAATTCTCTTTTGGTGTTTTGGATCCAAGACAAGTCTCCTAAAATCAGGCGATTCTCCCGTCATCAACCGAGACAACTCCAGGAGATCCAGTGATTCACCCAAAACACACGAAAAACTATCCTGATCAAAGGGAAAACATTTTAGAAGCTGATGGGATTTTCGTAATTCACAAATTGCTTGATGGATCTTGCGACGACTACTAGCGAGATACTTACCCTTCACAAGAGCCAAAATTCCAGCAATAACATCGTACGGCACAAACCGAGCCTTAACTGACTTACGATTCATTTTAAAGAACACCTCCTTAATGTAATTTATATTTTGAGATTATGCTTTATTTACCTAAAAGTCAAATTATTGAATAAAATTTCAAGAAAAAAGCCTCTCCTTAATTAATTTCTTAATATTAAAAAAAGGGTATAAGCTGGGTTAACATAGCTTATACCCCTCGCATTCTCTTTTATGCTAGAGAAATACTTATATTACGATAAGTATCGACAAGGCACCATGAAAAATTCTTCTCTACTGCGCGATCTGTTGCGCAACGCAACAAAGGTTTAAGGGGAACTAGCCATTCTCTTTCTTCTCGAAATACTTCCTTTTGAATTAGCGATTCCAGAATTTCATTTGCCTGCTCAGCCGTCATGTTGTCATAGGCTTCAACAATTGTAGTAATCATGTTTTCTTTTTCGTAGAGAACAATACAACCTAAATCCTTCCAGTGTTTCAATATTTGATTACATACATTTCTCTCCCAGCTATTCCAGTCCGATCTTGAAACTAAAAGCTCTGATCCATTGCACGCTCTTATTGGAAGATTTTTGAGCTCAAAGAATACACTGTTTGGCTTCAGATTGTCTTTCTCGACCTCAATGACTTTAATCACGCCTGTTGTCATCACTCCCTCCTTTTTTTTCTTTGTACTGTTTTTACTCTATCACATAACATCCAAAAATGCAAGAAAAATGAATTATGAAACACATCATAGAACATGAAACAAAAAATCTGCTCTACCTGATAGCATGTAAACCTGAACAAGTCTTTTACCTCACAAAAAAATGCGGTAATTTATCACAGCATTCTTTTTCTTCGTCTTCATCAATATTCCTACTTGACTACAAAATTAATTAATTTAGTGGGCGCAAAGATTATTCTTTTTATTTCTTATCATTTCCTTAACAGTTTTTTTGGTGTCTTTTGGATAGGAATTAAGATAGGAATTAAGCTTTACCCGGTCTATCTTCTTTTTTATCTCTTTCAGGGCTTCTTTAGAAATTGATTCTCTGAAATAGATTAAATCAATTAAGGTCTTCTCTATATCAGAAACGGGAAGAAAGTAATTGCCATATTTTAAAAGCTCAAAGCCAAAAAAATATTTAGAGGGAATCCGATGAATAACTATGTTATTATCCAATACTTGCCTTACTCCTTCTCTTACTTTTCTATTCGTTATAATAACAGGATTTGTTTCCTGTTCCCAAAGGTTATGCAAGCTTAGGGCCTCCTGCAGACCAAGGTAGGCAGGCTTAAAACAAAAAACAGTAAAGACAGGATCAGAAATAGAGGAATAACACCCTTTTTTAAGGCGAAAAATTTCCTTTTTTTTAGAAAGGTTATGTAAAAACAAATAGGAATAAGCCTTATCTTTTACAATAAGCTCTATATCTCTGGTAAAAAACACGGGTGTTTTCTTTAGAAATTCTTTAATTTTGGGTATATGTTTTATCTTGCCCATTTTTTAATTCTTTGAAGCATGTCCTCCGTCTTTGGAATTGCTCCTGAAATAATTAATGTTTTAATGTCTTTCTCGTCCTTCGGCAAAGAATATTTCTTAAGAAAATCATTTAATGTATTTCTTGTTTGAGAATTTTTTTCTATAAATTCTAGCAAAAAGAAAATATCATAAAGATCCCTTATTTTTTTTCTTGAAAGATAAGAATTTATTTTTTCTTCGAGAAGGGTTTTTGTAGACAACGTGTTCACGATAATAAAATTACCGTCTATCATCTCAAAAGACATCGTTGTATAATCTTTAATTTCCTTAATGAGCGCCTCAAATCTAATTATGACCTCGCCATATTCAAATTTTGAAAAAATTGCATTTTTGGTCCGTTTAAATTTAAGCTTTGAGAAGCCAAGGCTTTCTAAGCTTTTTATAAATTGATCTATCTTACTCTTAGAAAAAGAGGAAAGGTAAAAATCTAAATCTTCTGAAAAGCGATTGCTTCCAAAACATCGCCAAATAGCTGTACCGCCGTGAAGAATAGCTTTTGGGAAAAATCTATAAACTTGATCTATTAAAATATCTTGCGCTAAAGCTATCTGGCGATGAAGTTTTTTCTTTAATTTTTTTTCAAGAGGAATTATAACCATAAAAATTTTGCTATTAACAATCCTTATATATAATTATAAGGATGGGAGAAAGATTGTCAATTTTACTTTACCACAAAATTAATTAATTTATCTTTAACAAAAATAACTTTTTTAATTTCTTTATCTTTTGTCCATCCAATAATCCTTGAAGAAGAGAGCGCTTTTTCTTTTGCTTCTGTTTCCGAAGTTCCAATCGGCATTTCAATTGTATCTCTTAATTTTCCATTGACTTGAACAATTAAATTAAAAGTGTCTTCTTTGATTAATTTTTTATCGTATTCTGGCCAAGATTCTTTGATAATAAAATCCCTGTGGCCTAATTTATGCCAAATCTCTTCAGTAATATGAGGAGCAAAAGGAGAAAGAATAATTAAAAACTTTTCATAAATATTTTGAGAAATATTTTTTTCTTTTTCAAAAATATTAAGACATATCATTAATTGCGAAATTGCGGTGTTAAACTTCATTTCTTCAATATCTTCGCTAACTTTTTTGATTGTTTTATGCAGTTCTTTTAAAACTCTTTTTTCGTCTTCAACTTCTTTCTTGATTTTTTCTTGTAACTCCCAAACTCTATTCAAAAATCTTTCAATTCCAACAACGCTTTTTCCCTCCCAAGGAATTGCCTGATCAAACGGTCCGATAAACATTTCGTACATCCTAACGGTATCGGCGCCATACTCTTTGACATAATCATCAGGATTGATTACATTACCTTTTGATTTTGACATCTTTATGCCACCTTCGCCTAAAATCATGCCATGAGCAGTTCTTTTTTTATAGGGTTCTGATCCACATTCTTTTGGAACCATCCCAATATCATAAAGGAATTTATAAATAAATCTTGAATAGAGCAAGTGAAGGGTCGTATGCTCCATGCCTCCGTTGTACCAATCAACTGGACACCAGTATTTAAGTTTTTCTTTATCCCAACTAAAATTTTTATCTCCAAACATGGCGTATGCGAGATAATACCAATTTGATCCCGCCCAATTAGGCATAACATCAGTTTCTCTTTTAGCTTCGCCGCCGCATTTAGGACATTTTGTTTTAACGAAGCTTTCAATTTTTGCCAGAGGAGAATCACCTTTGTCGGTCGGTATAAAATCTTTGATCTCTGGAAGTTTAACTGGCAAATCTTTTTCTGGAACTGGCTGCCAGCCACATCTTTCGCAAAAAATTAGTGGTATCGGTTCGCCCCAATATCTTTGTCTCGAAAATATCCAGTCACGCAAATGATAATTAACTTCTTTCCTTCCTAAATTATTTTCTTTGAACCATTTAACCGTTTGTTTAATGGCTTCTTTTGTTTCAAGTCCATTTAAAAAACCGGAATTTATACTGACGCCCTCTCCCTCGTAAAATTCAAATTCAACATCTTCCTCTATTTTGCCATAAATACCCGCCGAACTATTAATAGAATGAGGCAAAATTTCAGGCGGTTTGACAACTTTAATAATCGGTAAATTATATTTTTTAGCAAATTCAAAATCTCTTTGGTCGTGCCCGGGAACCGCCATAATCGCGCCCGTGCCATAATCCATTGAGATGTAGTCAGCTACAAAAATAGGAATTTCTTTTTTTGTTGCAGGATTAATCGCTTTAATTCCTTTAATTTGAATACCTGTTTTATCCTTATTTTGATTTGTTTTATTTAGAATAGATTCCTTTTCCGTTTCCTCAATATATTGTTTAACCTCTTTATAATTCTTGATTCTTGATTCATTATTCGGAATAAATTCATGTCCCGGACTAAAAACAAGAAAAGTCGCTCCATAAATTGTGTCAGGCCGAGTGGTAAAAACCTCTAAAAATTCTTGATTGTTTAGATTTTGAGTTTTAGATTTTATTTGTAATTTGTCATTTGAAATTTGGAATTTAATCCTCGCTCCTTCGCTCCTGCCAATCCAATTAATTTGTTGCTCCTTAATTCTGTCCAAATAATCAACCTGTTTTAGGTCATCAATAAGGCGATCAGCATATTTGGTAATTTTTAAAATCCATTGTTCTTTTTCTTTTTTTATAACTTCACCCCCGCATCTTTCGCAGACACCACCAACGACTTCTTCATTAGCAAGACCAATTTTGCATTTAGTACACCAGTTAATCTCTTTTTTTGCTTTATATGCCAAGTTATGTTCAAAAAGTTTAAGAAATATCCATTGCGTCCATTTATAATATTCCGGGTCAGAAGTTGAGAAAGATCTGTCCCAATCAAAAGAAAGCCCCATGCTTTTTAGCTGGCGCGTAAAATTGGCAATATTCTTTTTTGTAATAATTTTTGGGCTAACTTTCTTTTTAATAGCGTAATTTTCGGTAGGCAAACCAAAAGAATCAAAACCAATCGGATACAGAACATTATATCCTTGCATTCTTTTCTTGCGACAAATAATATCCAGCGCAGTATAAGAACGCAAATGTCCGACATGAAGTCCATCGCCCGAAGGATAAGGAAATTCAACTAATCCATAAAATTTCTCAGCCCTCGGCTGACCAGCCTTGGGCTGGTTTTTTTTGGCTTGAAAAACTCCTTTCTTCTTCCAAATCTTCTGCCATTTTTTTTCAATTTTATCTGGCTGATATTTTTCCATACTATTTAATCTTAAGCTAAAATAATTTATTTTTCAATAAAAAAAAGAAAAAGCCGAGACTGTGCTCGGCTCAAATTTCTACTCACTTTCAATAGTTCCAAAAAGTGGGAGGTCTGTGAAAATGTTTCCAAACTCTTTTTACTATGTCTATAATTGACCAGAAAAGAATCTGCGCGTCCCGCCCTAAAGATCTTTGCGGAGCTGGCAAGCCCGGCTCCCATTTATCTACCCTCATCTTCCCTCCTTTTATTTACAGACACTGCGCTTATAATAGCACAGATTAATTTAAAAATCAATAGAAAAGTCCTTTTTTTGTTGAACACGGATTAAAAAGTTTTTATTTAAAATTGCTTTCCGACAATAGGGACAATATTTCCATCCTTTTTTAACGGCCTTTCCGCAATTTTCACAATGATCAAAAAGCTCACTCCCGCATTTGGGACAAAAAATAAAGCCCTCTTTAATTTCAGCTCCACAAGAAGGACAGCCAAAAAGTTCCTCTCCCAAGCCCAGAAGTTCTTTTCCGTAAGCTTTTTCTGCCTGAGTTTCGGCAGGTCTAATTAAAAGATAGGCAAGCAACCCCGCTATGTGAAAAAATAAAGGAAGTAAGATGACAAGATTTTGAAAAAGAGGTTTTTGATATCTTCTTTTGGCATCTTTGATAACAAAACTTATCCCTCCTAACCAAATCACGACAAAAACTATCCAAAACGAGGTTTTAAGAATTTTAAAAAATTGACTTTCTAATATTAAATTTAAAATCTCGCGAAACTCTTCCATAAATTAATCTAATTTAAAAATAGTATCAGGCAGTTCATTTTTAATTGCAATTTTCATTGCGTCAGCCCACAAGGGTACAGCTAGTTTAACTCCATAAACATCATTTCTCAATAAAGAATTATCGTCATTCCCCAACCAGACGCCAACTATTATATCAGAATTATAGCCAATTGCCCAAAGATCCCTTGGGCCATTGCTTGTGCCTGTTTTAACGCCAACATTTTTTAGTAAAGGATCGTACGCTAATGCCCTTGTTTCGGAGAAATTGTTAAGCGTTTTTTTTAAAATACTGTCAATTTCAGAAATAGATTGTTTCTGAAAAACCTGACTTGCTCCCATTTCTTGATTTGCCATAAGCACTTTTTCGCTGCCTTCTTTTAATCTAATAAAATAGTTAGGCGAGAAACACTTTCCTTGATTCACAAAAGCCGTGTAGGCCGATGTTAAATCAAGCAAATTGGTTGAAGCTCCTCCAACTGCCATAGAAAGGCCAGCTTCTTGATTAAGAATCAAATGGCAATCTTCAAGGGCCGAAAAAGCATTTTTAACGCCAACTTCATTAAGAGTATAAATGGCAGGAATGTTCAAGGAATCAACTAGAGCCGTTTCAAGAGTTACTTTTCCCCTAAAGTAGCCACTAAAATCTTGAGGTTTATATCCATTAAAATCCATTGGCTTATCATCAAGGATTGTTTTTTTTGACCAACCTAAATCGTCCATTGCCAGCGAATAAATTAATGGTTTTAATGTAGAACCAGGCTGTCTTTCGGCGATTGCGCCATTATATTGGCCATAATCTTTTTGCCAAAAATCATAAGAACCCGCCATAGCTAAAATATCGCCCTTTTTAGCGTCTAACACAACAATCGCCCCATCATTAATTTTATATTTATATTGATATTCGTCTATTGTTTTTTTGAGAAGCGCTTCTATTTTTTCTTCCAGCCCAACATCTAAGGTTGTTACTACTTCAATCCCCTTTTCGCGCGCCTCTTCTGAATAAATTTTCTTTAAATTATCTAAAACATAGAAGACAAAATGGGGAGCAATTATCTCGCGATCTCTTTCGTGAAAAACTATTTTTTCTTCCATGGCTTGCTCAAGTTCTTTTTTATTGATTATTTTTCTTTGATACATGCTCTCCAATAATTCAGTCTTTTTCTCCGCAAGCGCTTCGGGGTTTTTATAGGGAAAGAGTTGATTGGGCGCTCGCGGAATTGGCGCAAGAGTGGTTGCTTCGGCTAAACTAAGAAAACGAGCCGATTTGCCAAAAAATGCGCGCGATGCCGCTTCAATACCATAAATATTTGAACCAAAAGAAATTTTGTTCAGATAAAATTCTAAAATTTCCTCTTTAGAATATTTCTGCTCAATTTCTCTTGCTAAAATCATCTCTTTTATTTTGCGTGATAAGCTTATTTCTCTGTTTAAGAAAAAATTTCTCGCTAATTGCTGAGTGATGGTGCTTGCTCCCCCAACAATACTATTAGAGTGAAAGTTCTGCCATAAAACCCTTAAATTCGCAAAAAAATCAATCCCCTGATGATCAAAAAAGTGTTGGTCTTCAGCTGATAAAATGGCCTTAAGAAAATAAGGCGAAACATCGGCAACTTTGGCATAGATTCTTTCTTCATCGCCAATATCTTCAAAAAGAAGCTTGCCTGATCGATCGTAAATCCTTGTTATTTCAGGATAGTCCTCCGTTTCAATGATTGCCTTTGGTAGGTCTCGTGAATAATAAATATAAGCGCTTTGAAATAAGGCAACGCCAAAAATTGCCAAAATTGCCAAGCACCCAACGATAACACTTAGGAGTACAAGAAATTTAGGCGTAAAAAAAGCTACGCCTTGTTTCTTGTGTTTTATTCTTTTTTTTAGTAAAATTTTTCGTCTGCGCAACATAGATACTTGATATCAAAGCTTCATTCCTTTATTATATAATAATTCACCCATAATAATAGTAAATCTAATTTAATTTTATGCTCAAAGGAACAAAACTTCAAAAAAGAAAAAGAATTAGAAAATTTGGTTTTCGAAAACGGAACAGCACTAAATCGGGAAAAGATCTCCTTAAACGAAGACGCCTCAAGGGAAGAAAAAAATTGACTGTTTAATTAATTTTTACGGTCTTTGCTGTTTTTATATTTTTATAGTCATAATATGTTGTCAAAAAACAACCGCCTTTCAAAAAAAGATTTTGAAATTGCTTTCAAAAAAAGAGGCAAGTTTGTTAAATTAAGTTTTTTGACTTTTAAAATTACGGAAAATCATCAAAACATAATTCGTTTTGGAATATCCTGTGGCACAAAAATTTCCAAAAAAGCAGTTGCACGCAATAAAATCAAGCGTCGTTTGAACGAATCTCTAAGATTAAATCTGGGTAAAATAAAGAAAGGTTATGATATTTTGGTTATGCCTAGTCCCGAGATTGTCAAAAAAACTTATCAGGAAATCAATCAATCAATTTTAATCTTTTTTAAACAGTCAGATCTTCTTAATTAGTTAAAAATTGTAAATAAACTAAAAAGTATGTCCTTCCTTTACCACACCCTCATTGCCGATCCGATTATTAATGCTATGGTTCTGATCTATAACTATCTTCCTCTTAAAGATATTGGCATCGCTATTATTATCCTCACATTAATAATAAGGCTTTTGCTCTTACCCCTCTCTTATAAGGCCGCGCGGACACAAAGAGAAATTGCCAAAATTCAGCCAAAATTAAAAGAACTCCAGAAAAAATACAAGGATAATCGCGAAGAGCAGGCAAAAATGCTTATGGGATTATATAAAGAACATAAGATTAATCCGCTGGCCGGCATTGTTCCTATTTTGATTCAATTACCCATTCTTATTGCTCTTTATCGCGCTTTTATGACTATTATTAACAACATAGGTTCAGCGACTTTCTATAGCTTCGTATCTGTGCCTGAAACCATTAATCCAATGTTTTTCGGCTTGATTGATTTATCAAAGCCAAGTATTTATTTGGCGGTTATAGCAGGATTACTTCAGTTTGCTTATTCGCGCATAATGAGCGTCAAAACGAAAAAAGACAAAAAAGACAAACAAACAGGTATGGGAACAATGATGAGTTCCCAAATGACTTATTTTTTGCCTATTATCACTGTTTTTTTCGGAATGAAATTATCGGCAGGATTGCCTCTTTATTGGTCAACAACAACTCTTTTTAGCATTGCTGAGCAGTTTTGGGCAAAAAGAAGTTTATCTCAAAAAGATAAAGAGGATTTGCCTCAAAAATTATAAAAACACCATATAGATACAAAACTATGAGTATCTTCGGTAAGATTACGATTAATACTTTAATAGCAACTCTGGCGAGAATCATTGATAGTGTTCTCGCCTTAATTTTAGTGGCGCTCCTAACACGTCATTTGGGAACAGAAGGTTACGGTTTTTATACAACGATAACTGCCTACGTTTATGTTTTTATTTCTCTGGCCAATCTTGGATTATATAATATTTTATTAAGAGACATTGGAAAAGAAAGCATAGATGAAGAAAAAATTACCAGCGATATCTTTACCTTAAGATTGACTGGACTGATTTTAATTCTTCCTGTCTCAATCCTAATAGCATTTATTCTTCCTTATTCTTCAATGTTGCGCGCAGGCATTGCTATTGCCACCATAGCAACTTTATTCCTCTCTCTGTACCAAGTTTTAGTTCCAATCTTTCAAAAACATTTTAAAATTATTTATGTTTCGTTCGCTGAACTCGTCAATCGTATTATCTATGTTGGTCTCGCCGCCTTTTTTCTATTAAAAATTAAAACAGGATTAATTCCAATAATATGGGCAATGGCAATATCTTCTTTAGTAAATTTCTTGCTGGTTTTCTATTTTGCGAGGCGCTTTGATAAAATTCGCCTTACATTTAATTGGACAAGATGGAAAAAGATTTTAAGAGAAGCTTTGCCAATAGGTGTTTCCATTATTTTTACCCTTATTTATTTTCGCATTGATACCATTATGTTATCGCTGATGAAAAATCCACACGATGTCGGTATTTATGGATTGTCTTATAAAATATTGGAAAACTTAATCTTTTTCCCAGCAATGTTTGTTGGCTTTATAGTCCCCGTTCTTTCGCGTTACGCCTTTAAAGAAATTGATAAATTTAAAAAAGTATTCCAATTGTCCCTTAATGGTATTTTAGTGGCAGCAATTCCTCTTGTTGTCGCTCTCATGATTACTGCCCCTCTTATTGTTACCTTTTTGGCTGGAGAAACTTTTATTGCGTCGTCAAAAGTGCTTCAAATATTAGCTATTGCTGTTGGCTTTATCTTCCTCGGAAGTCTTTATGGCCAAACAGTAATTATTATTAAAAAACAATTATGGAGTATGTGGATTTATTTTGCCGGCGCTATTTTTAATGTTTTGGCAAATCTATACTTTATTCCTCGCTATTCCTATGTTGGCGCCGCCATTACTACTGCGATGACCGAACTTATAATTATTGTTGGCCTTATCGTTATTGTCAGCCAATCGCTTCATTACTGCGCTTCATTTAAAATTGTTTTTAAGGCTCTTGGCGCTATTCTGCCAATGGCGGTATTTCTTTACTATTTTCAAAATATGCATATTATCATCCTTGGCATTTTAAGTATTTTGATTTATGGTTTTTTTATTTATCTTTTTGGAGGAATTTCAAAAAAAGATTTAAAGTTTTTTTCTAAAAAAACTGTTTCATGAAAAAATTTCTTCTTTTTTTTATTTTCTTTTTACCTTTTCAGTTCGCTCTAAATCCAGTTGCAGGCATAGATTTAAGCATTGCAAGACTATTAATTGTTCTTGCTTTTTTAATTTGGATCTTTAGCTCTTTGGCAAGAAAAAAATTGATTATTGAGAACAACGCTATAACTTGGGGATTGGTTTCTTTTCTTGCGCTATCGTTTCTTTCTATAATCAAGGCCGAAGAAGTAAGTTGGGCGCTAAGAAAATTTCTTGTTTTTGCCTCAATCTTTCCTCTTTATTTTCTGATGACTTATTATTTTAAAAAGAGCGACCTTCCAAAAATAAGCAAGACTATTTTAATTTCAAGCTCAATTACCGCATGCCTTGGCATTTTACAGTTCCTAAGCCAATTTATCTGGGGACCAAAGGCAATTTTCCTTTTTTGGTCAAAATACTTGGCTAAATTTTTCTTAGGTAGCGCCTTTTCCCAATCAGTTATGGCTTATCCCAGCTGGTGGGTTAATATTGGCGGCCATACTTTTTTGCGCGCCACTTCTTTTTTTCCCGATCCCCATATGTTCTCTTTCTTTTTAGGAATGACACTGCCATTATTTATTCCACTAATTCTCAAAAAAAGAAAGCCCTTATGGCCTTACGGCTTTATGGCTCTTATCAATCTTTCGGCTTTGCTTCTCACTTTTTCCCGCGGAGGATATCTCGGCTTATTATTTTCAGGATTATGGCTTTTAGTTTTTGGCTTGCGGCATTTTAATAAAAAACAAAAAATGCTTTTAGCGCTTGCTTCTTCCGCCCTACTTATCGGGATATTACTTGTGCCAGCAGTGAGAAATCGTTTGGTTTCCACCTTTGATTTATCCGAAGGATCGGTGGCGGGAAGATTGGAAAATTGGAATCAAGCGCTATCGGTTTGGCATAAAAATTTTTGGCTGGGAGTGGGAATCGGCAATTATTCCTATTGGCAAAATCCGCTCATTAACTACCGAACTCCTATTTACGCTCACAATACTTATTTAGATATTGGAGTTGAAATGGGTATTTTTACTCTTCTTGTCTGGATCTCAATTTTTGTTTATACGATTTATAAATTATTAAAAGAGAGAAAATTAAAAATTCAAGCCATTGCTCTGTCTGCCTCTCTTGTTTATTTTCTAAGCCATGCCATGTTTGACACTCCCATTTACTCGCCTCGCGTCTTGCCACTTTTAATAATAATTCTTTCTCTTTCTTCAATTTTGATTAATAACGATAAAAGAAAAAAGCTAACCATTTCAGGTTAGCCTGTTTTTTTTAGAACATTAGCATAAAAGTCTTTAATTGTATTTTAACGCCCAATTGAACAAATAGCTTCGGGGGCCATCCTATGCCTATCCTTCCTTCTAGGCATATCAATGCGTGATTAATTTTTATTGGGGTTTCAAGCCCAAGCAAAAAACCGAAATTAAGAGAATTAACGCTTTCTTCATTGTCTTTTTGCGACATAAAAGCGCCGTATGCGCTAAGGGAGTAATTAATCTCAATTTGTGAGTTTTTAAACTTCGGAAGTTCACCGTTCAAAAAACCAATTTCAAGAGATATCCATGCCTCCTCTTGAGTCATTGCCGCGAACGAATATGTTATCTCAATATTCTCGCCGAGACCAAGAGAAATGTATGGAGCAAGTCCAATATTCGGCAGATCTGTTACCTGAATTGATGACCCGATCCATGCCCTCACAACCATTACTTCGCTTTGAGCTAAAACTGTCGTGCCTGTTGTTCCCACAAAAACAACCAATGCTAAAATCACTGCTAAACATTTTTTCACTTTTCCTCCTGTTATCTTTAAAAAGAACTTGCCTTGATTTTAACATAAAACAATTCAAAAATCAAGCCTTTTTATTAAAAACACCTCCAAGCGCAGGTGTTTTTATCAACTTATAGCATTTGTTATTGCCATATTTTTAATTATTATTTATCCCCACAGATTACCTATTGACGACTACCCAATGATAACCTATAATTGAAGTGTAGTCGAAAATAAATAGAAAGTCAATAGTAACAAACTTATGATCACAAAACGCCAAAAACAAGCTCTTGATTTTATAACCTCTTTCCAAAAAAAGAAGGGGTTTTCGCCCTCCCTTGAAGAAATAAAAAAACACCTTAGGTTATCCTCTGTTTCCACGGCTCATCACCATGTTAAAAAACTTCAAGAAAGCGGCTATTTGCAAAAAGAATATAATCAACCAAGAGCAATATCTGCAATAAATGATAAAGCGACAATTGAGGTTCCTTTGGTCGGAACAATTGCCGCAGGACAACCTATCGAAGCAATTGAAATTCCAGACAAAACAATAACTGTTTCAAGAGATGAAGTCGGGAAGTATGGCAAAAATTATGCATTGCGGATACAAGGTAATAGTATGATTGAAGAAGGAATTTTTGATGGTGATATTGTAATTATTAGGAAACAAGAATCTGCTGACAACGGACAAACCGTTGTCGCAATAATTGATGATAACGAGGCTACGCTTAAAAAAATTTACAGAGAAAAAAATCGGATTAGATTACAACCTGCTAACCCTACACTTTTCCCTATTTATAGAAAGGAAGTTAAAATTAGAGGAGTGGTTGTAAAAATAATTAGGAATTTAGAAACGCAAATCGAAAAAGAAAAAGTTAATGACGAAAAATATGTTAGAAGAATAAATTACTCATGGGATTACAGGGGAGAAAATACAAAAACATACACGCACGGGATACACACATATCCTGCTATGTTTATTCCACAAGTCGCAAGGCGGCTTTTAGAAAATTTCAGCCAAGCAGGTGAAACTATTTGCGATATTTTTTGCGGATCCGGGAGTGCATTAGTTGAGAGCAAACTTTTAGACAGAAATGCTTATGGTATTGACCTAAATCCATTCGCAATTTTTTTAGCAAAAGCCAAAACAACACCGATCAACCCCTCTAAACTTACAAATGAATATTTTAAACTTCTTTCAGAAATTGAAAAAATAAAAAAGAGGGAAACAAAAAAACCAATTTTCAATAATATTGATTTTTGGTTTAAAGAAAAAATCATTATTCAATTAGCAAAAATAAAAAAAGCAATTTTAAAAATAGAAGACGAGAACATACGAAATTATTTTATGGTTTCTTTTAGTGAAACTGTGCGGTTATCCTCAAATACAAAAAATGGTGAATTTAAGCTTGTTAGAATAAAAAAAGAGAAATTAGAAAATTATAATCCCGATGTTTTAGGGATATTCAAAAAGAAAACGGAAATAAACATAAAGGGAATGACGGATTTTTACAAAGACGCGAACAAAAAAGCTTGGACAAAAATTATCTATGGCGACTCTTCAAAAGACAATGGAATAAAAGCAAACTCAATTGATTGTATTATTACCTCGCCACCTTATGGCGACAGCAGAACAACAGTGGCTTATGGCCAATTTTCTCGCCTTTCGGCGCAATGGATAGATATTTTTGAAGATCCAAATAAGGCCTCTGGCGTGGACAATGAATTGCTTGGCGGAAAAGCAACGAAAACCCTTGAGTATACTCTGAACTCAAAATATTTAAAAGATTCCTTAAATAAAATTGCTAAAATAGACGAAAAGCGGGCTAAAGATGTTTTGAGTTTTTATATCGGCCTGAACGATTGTCTAAAACAGGCGTACAAAATGCTCAAGCCTAAAAAATATTTCTGTTTGGTTGTTGGCAATCGGCTCGTAAAACAAGTACGAATACCGACTGATTTTATCATCGCAGAGTTAAGCGAAAAAATTGGCTTTAGTTGTGAAGATGTTTTTGTTAGAAACATTCCCGGTAAAAGAATGCCTATAAAAAATTCGCCGACAAATATTGTCGGGGCATTAGAGGAGACAATGAACAAAGAGAGTGTTGTTGTTTTGAGAAAAGACTAAATAATTTGGGTAAAATTATCAAAAAGATGCAAAAAATCTCTTTTATTTATTCTAAAACCCGTGCCATGATCGTGATATTTTCCTTTATTCTTTCCACTTCTATAAATGCCTATCCTAATATCAATTTTCAATTTACCGCTTTCAACGGCCGACTTAAATTTATTGATATTGAGATTTGAGAGCAAATAAGCTTTTGTAAAATGGAACTTTTCATTTTTAGTTTTTCGCTCACCTTTTGTTTCCGCAAAAACCACTAAAATTTTATCTGATTTTGCTTTCAAAACATCATCAAAAATAGCAATAGGCCAATATGCCGCTATTTTAGATTTATTTTTTAAAACAAGCTTTTCGCCCTCAAAAACAATTTTGAATGATTGTGGATTTTTTCGTGAGCCGTAAACCGTGGAATGTAAATTATATTTTCCCTCTTTATCTAAGTATTTATATTTTTCAAACAAGATTTTATTTATTCCTTTTGGTTCTGGCGATTTTGTTGCAACGGTAAGCATACTGCCAGAATCTATTCTTTTAGCCTTTAATTCAACATCGCCAACATCAGGAAGGCGCAAATTATTTTCCTTGATTCCTAAAAGATCCTCAAGGGTTTTGCCAATGCCTGTATCGTGCGCTCTGTGAGTTTTAACAAAACCCATCGTTTTAATTTTTTTCAATTGTTCTCTTAATTTTTGTAAAGTAATAGTCATATTTATTTCCTTAATAATTATATGTTATATTCCTAGTGTAATATGCCAAACTGGAATACGCTATATGGTAAATTAAGCAAAGGGAATAAATCTGTTGTGTGCGCGCGAGTGGACACGGTAAATACAACTTCCTTCTTGGCGGTGCATTTCGCAAAGCGAAATGTAATAAATTGCGACGGCGAAAAAAAAGTGTCCCGATGTTGCGTCGAAGTCTTCTATTTCTATTGGACCCAAGGAGAGTTGAACTCCTGTTTCCGCAATGCGAATGCGGTGTTCTACCAGCTAAACTATGGGCCCTTGATTACGTCTAAAATTTCTTTGAAATCATTTTTGAGATATCTCTTGTGAGGGAAAAGAGTCAGTTTATCATTTTGATATCGTGGCACAATATGAAAGTGAATATGAAAAACGCTTTGACCAGCAACTTCTTCATTCGCCTGTAAAATATTAATGCCCTCAGCGCCAAGCTTATTTTTAAGAATTTTGGCTATTTTTTTGATGGTCATACTAACCGCAATTAAATCCTGCTTAGAAATATCAAAAAGATTCTTCGCATGTTTTTTAGAAATAACTAGCGCATGTCCTCTACTAACAGGATTGACATCCAAAAAAGCTAAAGTTTTTTCATCTTCATAAATCTTATGGCTGGGAATTTCACCTTTTATAATCTTACAAAAAAGACAATTTTTCATTAGAAATTAGAAGTTAGGAATTAAAAATTGGTGTTAAAAAATTATAATTTTTTAACACGCTCTACATATTCTCCCGTTTTTGTGTTTATTCTTATTATATCGCCTGAATTGATAAAAAGAGGAGCTTTTACCTGAGTGTCATTTTCAAGAATAACTAATTTTGTGCTTCTCTGAGCCGCATCTTTTCTTTCTCCTGGAGGCGCTTGTTTGACCTTAATGTCAATCTTGGCGGGAAGTTCAATACCGACAATTTCTTCCTGAAATTGAATTGCCTTAATTATGGAATTTGATTTTAGAAATTTTGCCTGTTCTCCAATTATTTTTTCTTCTAATAAAAATCTTTTAGAAGGATTGTCTTTTTCGGAAAACCAAAACTCACCGCGGTGATTATATAAATATTTAATCTCTTTTCGCGTAATTTCTGCTTCTTCAAAATTATCTGAAGCCTTAAGGCTTTCGCTCAATAAGTTGCCAGTAATTAAATTCTTAATTTTTGCTTGAAGAGTTGAAGACCCTCTTCCCATAAAAACATGTTTTGCTTCAATCACTTGGTAGGGCTGATTTCTAAAGAGAAAAATAGTGCCAACTCTGAGATCATTTATAGACAACATTGTATTTTTGAATTACGAATTGTTAATCATATATTTTATACCACATTTTTTAAAAAAGAAAAGGCTCAAGATTGTTCTTGAGCCATTATTTTTTTAAATTTTGATCTTTGAGTCTGGATTGCCCTAACGGTCCTCCCTATATATTTGGCAATCTCTCTGTCAGTGACATTTTTTTTAATTACCCTTCCGTTTTCATTTACTAAAACCTTGTCAAGGATCATCTGAATTTCACTATCATCATATATTTTTCCACCATTAATGTTAAATATGGCACCTTTGTCATAATTTGCTTTTCTTTCTAAATTCCTTTTGTCAAGATGTTTTTTCCGCCATCTTTTGATGGCCTTGTAACGAGCTTTTGGATGCTCTTTGTGCCATTTTTGATTATTCTTTTCTGTTCTTTTCCGATTTCCCGGCTGATTTATCCACCATGTATAGTAGCAAGCTCTACACATATCTCTCATAAATACTGGCTTAGCACATCCTTCCGTTTTGCAAACCTTATTGGGCAATTTCAATCACCTCTAAAAATATTTTGATTATCTTTTAGACAGATAATCTTTTTCTATCATCACAAGAAAACCTGTCAAGCAATCCAATACCTCGAGGCCAAAATCAGAGATCTGATAAAAAGAGTAATGAGGATCTTTTTGTATTATTGGGTTTGATAAATCGACGGTTCGATCAACCAGCCATGCTTTTTGCAAGGCCTGAAGATGGTAGCTTAATAACTCTTTTTTGATTGGAGAAAACTCTTCCTTAATTCGCGCAAAGGAAAATTTTGTATCCCTATCTTTAAGAAGAAAGGCCAATATCCTTCGTCTCCTTTCGTTATTTAAAGCAGTTATAATTAATGGCAAGATATGTACTATTCGTCTTCGCCCAGGCGCATAAAAATCTTTTTTTCCCGATTTCCTGGCTCCAAAGATGTCCCACAAAATTTGTACCAATTCTTCCATTTCGTCCTCCTTAAAGAACTTTTATTCCCGTAATCTTATCACTAATAAATACTTCTGTCAATGTTTCTGTCTTAACCGATAATCTTTTTAATCATTTTAAAATCTTTCATCAAAATATCTTTCATATTTATGTTATAAGCAACGACGGCCGGATGGTAGAGAGGAATAATTTTTCTCTTGGGAGCATTAAAAACTTTTCCCCTAATTTTGCTGATACCTTGAATTTCGTCTTCAAGGCCAAATTTTTTTAAAATATATCCTGTCGCAAAATTGCCGAGACAGCAAATAATTTTAGGATTAATCAGCTCAATCTGCCGATTTAAATAGTCAGTACAGCTATCAATCTCGTTAGGAAGAGGATTTCGGTTGCCCGGCGGACGGCATTTTAAAATATTACAAATATAGACATCTTCTCTTTTAAGCCCAATTGACTCTAAAAGCTCTGAAAGAATTTCTCCTGCTCTTCCGCAAAAGGGGCTTCCTTTTAAATCTTCGTTTCTGCCCGGCGCTTCACCAACAAACATAATATCGGCAGAATGGCTTCCTTGGCCAATAACGGGCAAATGGCGCGTTTTAAAAAGAGGGCATTTTTTACAGGCAATTACCTGTTTTTTGATTTCCAGCAATGCTTTATCGTTTTTTTTCATAGATTTGTAATTACTATGATAAATGATAAAATGAAAATAATCTAATCCGTAATTTCAAAATTATGTCAGAAACTTTAAAAAATCTAACTAAAGCTTTTCTTGGAGAATCACAGGCAAGAAATCGTTATACATTTTACGCCAAAATCGCTCAAAAAGAAGGGTACGAGCAAATTGCTGAAATTTTTTTACTTACTGCAGAAAACGAAAAAACACACGCCAAAAGAATTTTTGAACATATTCAAAAATTAAAGGGAAAAGATAAAAAACTGGATACAATCACTATTGAAGCAGAAGCGTCAACAATCTACGGAACTACTAAGGAAAATTTAAAATCTGCTATTGCAGGCGAAAAATATGAGTATTCAGAAATGTATCCTGAATTTGCCAAAATTGCCAGAAAAGAAGGTTATCCAAAAATTGCCGATCGCCTCAAGGCGATTGCCATGGCAGAACTACATCATGAAGAAAGATATAAAAAACTTCTAAAAGAAGTTGTATCTGGAACAGTTTTCAAGAAAGAAAGAGAAATTTGGTGGGTTTGCCGTGAATGCGGTTATATCCACTTCGGCAAAACTCCTCTAAAAGTTTGTCCTTCCTGCAACCACCCTCAATCCTATTATCAGGTAATGTGCGAAAAATATTAATTAGCAATTAGTAGTTCGTACATAGAAAGACTCATAAAAAAATTGATTTCTTATGACTGAAGCATTATAATCACAATAATAAAGCGCCAAGAAAAGGCGGGTATCGCTACTCAAAATGTTAAGGAGGCAATATGATTAAAAAACCTTGGTCGTTAATACTGATGGTTCTTTTTCTACCCACATTAGTTGTCGTTACTCTGATATTGTTGCTCGCAACATTATCAATAGCGACTAAAGGATAAAACATATCTCCTGAGAAGTCTCAGGGGATTTTTTTTAATATCAAACAATCTTATTCCTTAACAAAAAATCTTTGGGGAATTTTGTCTAAATGCCACCTCTCTTTCCAGCCCAAATCTTCGCAGCCACCATCAAAATATTTACTTCCTAGAGAAATAGCTTTTTCAAAGTTTTTCGCAATTAAATAGGTCCCTAAATTAGGATAATCTTCTTTATTAACACCGGCATTAACATATATATATGTTTCGCCATATTTTATTGCCAAAGAAACTGCCTCTTTTTTCCCAGAAATTATCAGTGTTATTATGCAATAATTGAAATCAAGTTTAACTAAATCTTTAAAGATTTCTTTTCGAAATGGCTTACAAAACGATGATGTACCGCCAAAAGTTTTAATATTCAATTCAAAGAGACGACTTAGATCATCAAGATTGTTTTCAACAATCTTCGGCTGGTATAACGTTTCAACTAATTTTAACTTTTTTTTGATATTAGATCGAGATTTTGAGCTAAATCTTGTTGAGAAATAATCGCTCAGCGCGCCAACATTTTCAAGATTGGCAACATATTTATTCTCCAAAATATCTAATCGCTGAGTAAATTCGTCCTCGCCCACGATATCGTCTAACTTAGCTTTTTTCTCAATAGCAGAATATAGCTTAGGAATACAATTTTCATAACCTTCTTTTATAAAGACGCTATTGTCTTCCATAAAAACGCCACCAAAAAATTCAAGCAATTCTTTCTCAGTATTCCATTGCAGGGGCAAAAGACCAATTAGTTCGCCATCAACTCTGGCTGTATAAAAAAACAGGGGATAATTAAAGTATTTATAAAAACAATGCCTAAAATCCCATCTATCATATATGTTTTTGTTTGGGCTTAGCTCTTTCCAGATTTTTTCTGCCTCATCTATTTGGTCAATTATCTCAACTACTAATTGTTTACTGTCTTCTTCGTCAGATTTCATATTTTAAATTATGCTCGGCTGAAGGTGAAAATACGGAGGATTATTCTTATATCTTCTAATCGCCATTTGAATAATTTCCTCAAGAAAATCTCCGTAATCCATGCCAACCAACTTAGCTACTTGGGGTATACAATCGCTTGGAGCAATTGATGGATTAGGGTTAAGTTCAATAACATACGGATTGCCACTTGCGTCAACCTTAACCTCAACTCTTCCATAATCATGACAATCAAGAATATTATAAGTGTCCAAAGATATCTCACTCAATAGTTTTTCTAATCTTTTACTAATATTCTTGGCGGGCCTTTGAACAACAATGCCAAAGTCGCGAGGATTTTTACCGCCAAATTTGAGTTCATGAGTATAAATGTGCCATTGGCCCTTTTCCATATTTTTAAAAATTGATCTTGAAAGCGGCAAAACCCTTAAGCTGCTATCATCGCTTCCAATAATAGACACATCATATTCATCGCCATCAATATATTCTTCTACGAGGGCGGGGCGGCCAATATCAACGATTACTTTCTTAAGTTGTTTTTTAAGTTCTTCTTGATTTGTTACAACTGATTCATTGGTAATGCCAATTGAATTATCAGTATTAGCAGGTTTGACAATTAATGGATATTCCAGGCTTTCATCAATTTCATCATCTAAATCATAGGCATAATCCCATTTGGGTGTGGGAATATTGTGAAAAGCAAGAAGTTTTTTGACTCTAATCTTGTCAATGCAAAGACTCAGAGTGAAGGGACTAGATCCAGTATAGGGAATTTGAAGAATATCAAGAAGCGCTGCTGCGTGTGGCTCAAGCAAGCTAGATCCGTTGACTCTTTCACATACATTAAAGACAAGATCAACATCGCTTGATTTTAAATAGTTAAAAGTATCTTCCAGTTTATTAAAGTCAAAAAAAGTAATACGATAACCTCTTTCAATAAGGATTTTTTCTATGCCCTTGCCGACTGATGTCAATTCCTGTTCAACAGATCCATCAATTTCTTCATATAGATTACAGGCAACGCCTATGTGAAGATTGTGTTGATCATTTTTGCCTGTCATTCTAATTTTTTCTATTTTAGCGGCATGGACTAATAAGTTAGTGTTTAACGCCGCATAAGAAAAGCTATTTTTTCGCAAAGTTCTGCCTATAAAAGATTCTGGAGCAAAACGCACTACTTCGTACTTAATATATTTTAAAGCATCTTTCAGGTTGTCTTGAGCGTCTGGCATACTATATCCAGAAACCGTAATCCAACCCAAATAATCATATCCCTCTGGAGGAATTAGGATCGGATCGCCAATTTTTTTGAAAAAATGAAGCTCTTCTAAATAATCTTTTTTTGCCAGTTTTTCGTCAATATCAAGCTTAGACAGAACGCCAGAATAATCTGATAAGAAATACACGCCACTAATGTATTTTTTAGGAACATTTAATTTTTTAATTTTAGAAATATGCATACCAAGAGCAATTTTTGCCGCATTTTCTATAAGATCAACCTTCCAAGCTCCTTTGACAAAGGAATAAACCTCATCTCCACCCATTCTAAGATTAATTTCAATAGGGATAGGGCCACTTTTAGTGGATTTTGCCTCAAAATGAATGACGCCATTCTGAACGCCTAATTTTTCTAACATTTCCTCTGCCATATCAATTAAATCATCTTGATCTTCTCCAGAGAGAGTTGATGGAATAGACTGTCCTGTTTCAACAAAGAACGGCTCTTTAGTTTGTTGATTGTCAGAAATTGAGTAAAACTTGATTTTTCCATTTTGCAGAACAATATCAACATCTACTTCATCTCCATCAATATATTCCTCAACAAACACATCCATTCCTTCATTAAGAGCGCTTTCTGTTTTGGTGGAAATGTTTTTACGAATATAATTATAGCTATTAACTAGTTCTTCCTCGGTTTCGGCTTTAATAACATAAGCGCTGCTTGCTCCAAAGGTTGGTTTTATAACTACGGGGAAATTAAAATTCTTGAAAATCTTCTTGATATCGCTCACTGATTTAATAGGTTCGTGTTTAGGAGTTGGCAGATTATGGAGCTGGCAAAAGTCGCGAAAGGCAAGTTTATTGCGAATTTTTTTAGCAACACTATACGAAATACCGATAAAATTAAATTTATCAATAATCTTTGAGGTTAAGAGCACGTCATCTTCCCAAAAGGTGATGGCGCCATTAATTTTTATGGTAGGATTATTAGCCATAAAATCTTTAATGGCCTGAATTGATTCTGCGTGGTTGGTATTGTCTGCCAAAATCCAATGGTCAACATAGGGCTGAGCCCAATTTTTTTCTTTATTGAGGACAACTACTTTTAGTCCCATTTTCTTCAATTTTTGAATAATAAAACGCTTTCTGATTGAGCCCGTATTAATCAATAAAATTGTTTTATCTAAAAAATCATTATTATTAGTTTTTAATTTTTTATTTTTGTTGTCCATAAAAGTTTTAATTATATTTTATTATTATATTATGCCAATAAAAAAAGCCCGCAAATTGTATTAATTTATTTGCGAACCCACAGCAAACAGGCCTATGTTGGGAGGCTCATTATCTTCGCTTTTATTTTCAGAATCAACCGGACAATGGTCTTGGGATACTTTCTTTGAAAAGATTTTCATTTAAGATATATCAACTATCAAAATGATATATCAATCTTTGCCATTGTCAATGTGTTAGAAAAAAATCGCCCGCATTAGCCTGTGGGCGGAGAAGACCGAAAAACAAAGCTTTCGGCGAAACAGTTCCCGAGGAATAGTTTAGTCTAATCCGAAGAAAAAACCAAGCTACCCATGTGCTAAGGAAAAGCCCCACCCCGGCAAGCCGGGGGTCCCGCGCCTACAGACTAATAAGGACGATACAAAAAAAACCTGAGCCCTCCAAAAGTTCTCAAAATATTTACCTCTATTCAATTCTTGTCTCTATTTTAGCAGAAAAAAGTAAAATGTCAACCTTTTGCGTCCTTTCAAAAAAACAAGCATAGTTTCATGACTTTTTCTTTGACTTTACCCCTTTAATTGATAAAATATGTTAATGAAGTTAATTTCCCAAGTTTTTCTGTCTTGCGTCAAGATTTTTAAGTATAGCGAAAAATTCTTCTTTTAACTTTTTAACTTGAAACATGTCCGGTCATTCCAAGTGGTCAACAATTAAACATAAAAAAGGAATTAAGGACCAAAAACGCGGAAAAGTTTTTTCTAAGCTTGTCCGTCAAATTCAGGTTGCGGCAAAAAACGATCCTAATCCTGAAAGTAATTCCTCTCTTCGTATGGTAGTTGAAAAAGCAAAGGCCGCTAATATGCCTAGCTCTAATGTTGAAAAGGCAATTAAAAAAGCAGGCGGCCACGGAGAAGGCGTTAATTTAGAAGAAATTACTCTTGAGGCCTATGGTCCTTTGGGCAGCGCTTTTTTTATTGAAGCAATTACAGACAATCATAACCGTACTGTTTCTGAAATTAAGCGCTTAGTTGAAAAAAACGGTGGCCATATGGCCGAGAAAGGTTCTGTTACTTGGCTCTTTGAAAAAAAAGTTATTATTACCATTGATCCTTCTGACTGGAATGAAAATTTAGAGCTAATGCTAATCGATGCCAGTCTTGAAGACAGTCAACAAACTGACGAAGGCGTGCTTTTGTTAACCAGTCTTCAATCTGAAAAACAAATCAAACAAACTCTTGAAGACAATGGTGTTAAGATAAGATCCGAAGAGCTCGATTGGCAGGCAAAAAATTCTATTTCTTTGTCAAGCAATAGTGTAAAAAAAATTGAAAAATTGAATGAACTCATCGATGAACATGATGACATTAAAGCTGTATATAATAACTTGGTATGAAAATTTTAGGCATTGATCCAGGCACAGCAAGAACTGGTTATGGCATAATCCGTTCTGTCGGAGACAAATTAACTTCATTAAATTACGGTTGTATTGAAACATCTCCGGATAAAAGCGACGCCGCAAGATTAATAATTACTTATAAAGAAATTAATAAAATTATTCGAAAAGAAAAACCTCATGTTGCGGTCATTGAGCGGCTTTTTTTCTTTATGAATATGAAAACCGTAATGACGGTTTCGCAATCTCGAGGTGTGGTTTTAATGGCCTGCGCGCAGAATAAGATTCCTATTTTTGAATATACTCCATTAGAGATTAAACAATCCCTAACTGGCTACGGCAGAGCCAAAAAAAAAGAAGTGCAAGAAAGCGTAAAAACGATTTTAAAGTTTCAGGAGATCCCTAAGCCCGATGATGCCGCTGACGCATTAGCGGCTGCAATTTGCTATCATTCACGACATAAGCGTCATAAGTAAAATCAAAAGCGGAAAGCAAAAAATTTTAATTTTTTATCCTTCCGTCAAAAACTAAAAGTTTTTACTCTTCCGTCAAAAAATTTTAATTTTTTATCCTTAAGTTTTAAATTCTTAACATGACTAATATTATTCCATACTTAATCAATCATGGCATTTCTGAACAGGTTTTGATTTATGTGCTCTTGTTGCCTTTTTTAGCAACTTTAATTTCGTTTTCAAGACAAGTAATAGGATTGCGTAATCTGGGCGTTTATCATCCTTTGCTCTTAACTTTCGCATTCATTTCATTAGGAATAAAACCAGGGCTAATTATATTTTTAACAGTTATGGTTTTGGCGAATTGTATCGGCTATCTAGTTAAAAAGTTATCTTTACTCTATCTTCCTAGGATAACTATTATTGTCACAACAATTACATTGGCCGTTCTTGTTTTAATGTTCTTGATTTTCTTAAGTGGCTACAAAATCCAAATTAAAGATTATCTTCCTATCATAATCATCTTATCTTTAACCGATAAATTGGTATCATTTCAAATAAAGAAAAATTTAAAGCCGACTCTTATTTTAAGCGCAGGAACGCTTATTATAGCAATAATTGGATTTTATCTAATCAGCATTAAAGAACTCCAAAGTATCGTTCTTTCTTATCCTTTGATTTATCTCTTTCTTGTTTTGATAATTAATCTTTTTTTAGGAAAATTTAAAGGATTGCGCTTAAATGAAGTTTGGCGTTTTCGTTCTCTCTTTAATTTGCCTGCCAAAAAATAATTATGATTAAGGCCTTTAAAAATTACAAAAAGATTATGGGCCTGAACGCTCGCAATCTTGATTATATTCTTAAGAAAAAAAGTTTGCCGTTGATTGGGGTGGCTAATAATAAATTAAAGGTAAAAAGAATTTTAAAAAAAGCAGGATTGCCCGTTCCGCTTAATTATTATGTTATTAAAAATAAACAAGAATTTAAAAATTTTTCTTGGCAACTGCCTAAATCATTCGTTTTAAAACCGAATCAGGGTTTGGGAGGAGAAGGTATTCTCATAGTTTATGGCAAAAAAAATAATGCGCCTATTTGGATTAAGGCAGGCCAAAAATTAGTTCATTTAGAAAAAATTAAATATCATGTTTTTAGTATTTTAGAGGGCAACTTTTCAACTGAAGAATATGGAGACATGGCCTTTTTTGAGGAGCGCATTAAGCTTCACCCAACTTTTAAGCCCTATACCTTTAAGGGTGGCATACCAGATATTCGTGTTTTAGTTTATGAAAAAATTCCTATCATGGCAGAACTGCGCCTCCCCACCAAAGGGTCTGAAGGAAGAAGCAATCTTCATTTAGGCGGTATTGGCGTAGGTATTGATATGAAGACGGGTATTACGACAAGCGCGATTCAGCACAATCGTTTAATTGAAGTTGTTCCAATGTCCCGCCTTGTTCTTTCCGGCATAAAGATTCCTTACTGGAAAGAAGTTCTTCGTATTGCTAGTCTCGCGCAGAAATATATCGGAATTGATTTGCTCGGCATTGATATCTCCCTTGATCGAGAAAAAGGACCAGTTATTTTCGAGGTTAATGCCCATCCCGGCATTGCAATTCAACTCGCAAATCAAGCGCCCCTAAGAGAACGGCTTGAGAGAGTTGAAGATTTAAATATTAAAACAGCTATAAGGGGAACGCGGATCGCCCAAGAACTCTTTGGCGGAGAAGTTGAAGAAGAATTGGAAGAAATTAGCGGACGAAAAATTATTGGCATTTTTGAACCAGTTAAAATCTTTTTGCCCGCCGAAAAAGAAATTAAGATAATGGCCAAGATTGATACTGGCGCCTATCGCACATCAATTGACAAAAAATTAATTGATAAGGTTAACTTTAAAGAAACCAAAAAAGTGATTAAATTTGTCTCGTCTTTGGGTGAAGAAAAAAGAAAATTAGTTAAAATTAAATTTGAATTGGCCGACCAAATAATTGAAACCGAAGTATCAATTGCTGACAGGTCAAATGTTAAATATGAAATGATCGTTGGCAGACGCGATCTTAAAAAATTTCTTCTTGATCCTCTTCATGAAACTAATTCTATCGTAGAAAAATAAACTAATTATGCCTGAGAGAAAATACTACCGTTTTATTCCGCCAGAAAAACCCATGAATAAAAAAATGGGCAAGAAAAAATTTAGTTTACGCTTGAAAAAATCTTTGGGTTTAGCTTTTAAGATTGGCTTTTTGGGTATTCTTCTGTTCCTAATTTTAATGGTTGGCATTTTCGCTTATTATGCAAAGGAGTTGCCCAACCCTCAGGATATTTTAAATAATCCTTTAACTCAATCTACTAAAATTTATGATCGCAGCGGAAAAATACTGCTTTATGAGGTTTATCAAGACGAGAAAAGAACGATCGTTGGCATCAATAAAATATCGCCTTTTATTAAAGATGCTATTATATCAATTGAAGATAAGGACTTTTATAAGCATCCAGGCATAGATTTTAGGGGCCTTATTAGATCGGCCTGGGTGGCAATAAAAACCAGAGGACAATATATTCAAGGCGCCTCAACAATTACTCAACAATTTGTTAAAAATTCTCTCTTAAGTCCCAAAAGAACAATAAGCCGTAAAATTAAAGAGATAATTTTATCGCTTGAACTTGAAAGAAAATACTCCAAAGATGAAATTTTGGCTTTTTATTTAAATCAGATTTCTTTTGGCTCAAATGCTTATGGCATACAATCGGCATCAAAAGCATTTTTTGCTAAAGATGCCAGCGATGTAACCCTGGCCGAGGCAGCTATTTTAGCCGCTCTTCCTAAGGCGCCAACGCGACTTTCTCCTTATGGAAATAATCCCGACCTATTAAAACAGCGCCAAGAACTCATTCTGGGAAGAATGGAAGCGCTTGGTTATATTACTAAAGACGAAAAAGAAGAAGCGCTCAAAGAAAAAGTAGAATTCCAACAAGAACAGATTGGCATTAAGGCGCCTCATTTTGTTATGTATATTAAAGAAATCCTCGAAGAAAAATATGGCAAGGATCTTGTTGAAAAAGGCGGACTTCGCGTCACAACTACCCTTGATTGGGAATTACAAAAAAAAGCCGAAGAAATAGTGGGGGAACAGGCAGAAAAAAATGAAAAAAATTATGGCGCTAAAAATGCCGCCTTGGTGGCAATTGATCCTAATACGGGTGAAATTTTTTCAATGGTCGGTTCCAGAGACTACTTTGATATTGAAAATGACGGCAATGTTAATGTTGTCTTAAGGCCGCGCCAGCCTGGTTCGGCTTTTAAGCCCTTCGCTTACGCAACGGCATTTGGCAAAGGATATACGCCCGATACTTTACTTTATGATGTTAAAACTGAATTTAATCCCTATTGTGTTTATAGCGCGGTGCAATCTAAGGACAAATTCGGCCTTGATTGTTATCATCCTCAAAATTATGACTCAAAAGAGCGCGGCCCCATTACTATGAGAAGCGCGCTGGCGCAATCTCTTAATATTCCTTCTGTCAAAACTCTTTATCTGGCCGGAGTAAATGCATCAATTGACTTGGCGGAAAAAATGGGAATTACCACCCTTCAAAACCGTGATCGCTTTGGCTTAGCTCTGGTCTTAGGCGGAGGCGAAGTAAAGCTCATTGATATTACTTCCGCTTTTGGCGTCTTTGCAATAGAGGGCAAAAAAAACGAACCTTACGGTATTATTAAAGTAGAAGACGATAAGGGCAATATCTTAGAAGAGCATAAAAAAGAAACGGCAAAACAGGTGCTTGATCAAAATGTTTGCCGAATTATTAATGATGTGCTTTCTGATAATGAAGCTCGTTCCCCAATGTTTGGCGCGTCCAGTTATTTATCTCTCGGAGACATACCAGCCACCGCTAAAACTGGAACGACTCAAGAATACCGCGACGGCTGGACAATTGGTTATACGCCTAATTTAGTTGTTGGTGTTTGGACTGGTAATAATGACAATTCTTCAATGTCTCGAATGGCGGGCGTAAGCACGGCAGGTCCCATTTGGCATGATTTTATGCTCTTTGCTCTTCAAGATAAAGAAAAATTAGACTTTGCTCCGCCAACGACAGTCCAACCAGATAAAGCCGTACTGTCTGGAAATATGGGTGGCGAAACTATTAAAATTGACACGATCTCAGGCAAACGAGCTACCGAATCTACTCCTCTCAGTCTAATTGAAGAAAAGTTTTATCGCCAAGCCCATACTATTCTATACTATGTTTCCAAAGATAATCCTCAGGGAAATATTCCAGAAAATTCAGAAACTGATCCTCAGTTTAAAAATTGGGAGGCCGCGGTGAAAAGCTGGGCCAATGATCCCGAAAGAGGAAATTGGACAGACGAAATGCCACCCGAAGAATATGATGATGTTCATACTGTTGCAAATAAACCAGTAATTGAAATTGTCTCTCCTAAAAATGGAACTATTATAGAATCGGCTAATATTGAAATTAAAACCAAAATTGAGGCTCAAAACAATATTAGGCAAATAGACTTCTTTTTTGATGAAGACTTTTTGGGATCTAAGATTAACGCGCCTTACGAATGGTCGTTCACTTTAGCGGATAAAAATAATTTTTCCGGTCGCCATAAGCTAACTGTTAAGGCCTATGATATTTATTTAAACTCAAGCGAAAAGAGCGTCAATATTTATACCAATATTAACGGCTCAGATAATAAAGACGAAACAGAACCAAAATTAACATTGCTTAATTTAAACGAAACTAATTTTCCTTATACAATAAATTTAATTCTCCAGGGATCATTTAATAAAATAATGTTATATTACAGCGCAGAAGAAAATCTAAACAATAGCTATTTCATTACCGAAGATTGGCAAAAAATATCCAAGGAAAATTATCAATATAAATGGGATGATACTCTCAAGTCAGGCAATTATTATCTTTATGTTTTGGGAGAAAAAGATGATGGAAATATTGTAATGAGCAATAAAGTTTTAATAAAAGTATTATAAAGAAAAACAATCTTGGGGAAGTCCGACTTCCCCAAGATTGTTTTTCTTTAAGCCATAAATTCATTTATTAAAAAGCGCCACACTCAATGTGACGCTTGTTTTGTTTTTTTAAACATCTTCTATGACAGCGATGAAAGGAAGCTGTCGTCCCTGCTCGTCTGCATCAAGCCCCCAGCCAATTACGAAATCATCCTCTTTTATCTCAAATCCGACAAAACTAAGATTAACTACATCATACTTTCTGCGAGCTCCTTTGTTAATTAGAGTGGCACCGCGGCGTGATTTCGCTCCCTTATATTCACAAAGCTGATTTAAATAAGAATAAGTATAGCCAGTATCTATAATATCTTCTACGACGAGCACATCAAAATCTTCAATAGGATTTTTAAAATCTTTTTCAATTTTCAGCCTGCCAGATTTTGTTCCTTTGCCATAACTCGAAATTGCTAAACTATCAATTCTAATTCTCTTCCAATAAGAAGGCAGAAGTTTGTGTATTTGTCTTACTAAGTCAACTGTAAAGAACATTGCGCCATGAAGAATGCAACATAAAACTAAAATGGCGTTTTTGTCTTTTTCAAAAATGGGCTCATAGACATTCGCTATTTCTTGAGCAAGTTCTTCTGTCCTTTGTTTAATCTCTATTTCTGTCCAAAGAATACCAGTAACTTTTTTTAATTCACCCTTAACAATTAGGGTTTCTCCCAAAATTCCTGCTTCTTCTGCGACATTCATTTTTCCCTCCGTTTCTTAGATTATTTTGATGAACTAAGTGAATCTAAAGAATCTTAGATCCCGACCTTAATAGCGTCGGGATTCCTTTCGAGCAAAGGAAACCTAAACATTCTTAGACTTCCGCCAAGCTCTTGCGTCCCGAGCCTGCCTACCGGTAGGCAGGTATAGCGAGGGACAACTTATTCTCAACCTCCTTTATTTAAAGAACAGGCTTTAATCCTACCTCAAGGTTTTACATATTTCAAGCTTTCTCTTTCTATTATCGTTTAAAAAATAATATTTGTTCGCTACTTTTTTTATTTTATTTGCATTTTTTAATCTTCCGTCAAGAAGATCAAAAAAACTTGATTTTCTTCCAAAAGCAAAACATAATAAGACTAAAGACATGATTTACGATTTGATAGTAATTGGCGGAGGTCCAGCTGGCATGATGGCGGCTGGCAGAGCGGCAGAAAATGGCGCTCGTGTTTTATTATTAGAAAAAAATGAAAAATTAGGACGAAAACTTTTAATTACTGGCGGTGGAAGATGCAATCTTACTAATAAAGAGCTGGATTTAAGAAAATTCACAGAAAAATTTGGCAAGTCAGGCAATTTTCTTTTTTCTCCTTTGAGCCAATTTGGCGTTAAGGATACTATTAAATTTTTTAATAAAAATGGTGTTGAAATAAAAACGGAAAGAGGAAATCGCGTTTTTCCAAAAAGCGATGATGCGCATAGCGTTTTAGTTTCTCTTATAAATTATTTAAACAACAACGGCGTTGACATAAAAACAAAAACTGAAGTTAAATCATTGATTGGAAGAACCTCCCCGGTAAGAACCGGGGAGAACCCTGCCTTGCCGGCAGGCAGGCTTGGCGGAAGAGTTGAAAAGATAATTCTAAAGAACAATAAGGAAATCAATGTTAAAAATATTGCTATTTGTACGGGCGGAAAATCACACCCTCTTACCGGTTCAACGGGTCAAGCTTATAATTGGCTCTCAAAACTGGGACATACCATTATTCCTTTAAGACAGGCCTTAGCGCCCGTTCTCCTTGAAGAAAATTGGCTAAAAAGGGTTGAAGGGTTGAGCTTAAAAAATATTTCTATTTCAGTTTTTCAGAACAATAAAAAAATAGCTTCTAGTTTTGGTGAAGCAATTTTTATGTCCAACGGTATGAGCGGTCCTATTATTCTTGAACTTTCAAAAACTATTGCTAAATTGTTAGAAGACAGCCCAGTCAGTTTAAAGATAGATCTAAAGCCTGCGCTTGATTTTGAGACACTTGACAAAAGACTTCAAAAAGACTTTAAAAAATTTAGCGGCAAAATGTTTAAAAACTGTTTGGGCGATCTCTTGCCCAAAGCTCTCATTCCCATTATTGGAGGTTTCTCTGGAATTAATCAAGAAAAAAAAGTTGATGATATTACTAAGGAAGAAAGAAGATCTTTGGCGCATCTTCTCAAGGAACTTAGAATTGAAGTTAAACAAGTGGCAGATTTTTCACGAGCAATTATGACTTCAGGCGGAGTTAGTCTTAAAGAAATTGATTCAAAAACAATGAAGTCAAAAATTATTGATAATTTATATTTAGCTGGAGAAATAATTGATCTTGATGGACCAACGGGAGGATATAATCTTCAATTATGTTGGTCAACCGGATTTATCATCGGAGAAAATTTTAAAAAATAATGATTTTACGCCCACATAAGTGAGCCAAATCAAGAAAAAGGCGGCTGCATCTAATGTAGTCGCCTTTGCTATATATAGTTCTCTACTCAATATAAGGAACAGATCCCTCATATCGCTCGGCTTTCAATTTAAAGAGCTGGATTTTTCTTTTAGCTGAAATAAAGAATAATCCGAGCCAAAACATCCGCGGGACCAAAAGACCCATATCATAATCATTGTCCATTATTTTTCTTCCGCTACAATCAATTGCGTCAGAATCCAACCAGTCCCAATTCTTAACGCTGCCATGCGTTAAAACCCAGAAAGTAGGAAAGCAACACTGGATAGTTTGTTTCAAGACAATATATCTTTCTGGTTTTCTAAAAACTAACAAAAGATGCGGCGATTTTCTGCCTTTTAAATGTACCCACTTATTGTCTATTGCTTTTAACCATTTAACCTTTGCTTCGCCATCTCCTGTTTGCGCCACTTTAACCTCCGTTAGAGATTTTTTGCGAGTACTTGAGTATAAAAACTCTTGCGTCTCGAGCGTAGAGAGGGACAATCATCACTAAGAACTATTCATAGATTAACATACAATTCTTATTTAGTCAATCTTTCGAGATAAAAAAGAGGCGCTTTTTCTCACGCCTCTGTATTGAGATTATTCTACTTCTTGTTGTTGATCTTGGCCTTGTTCTGGTTCTGGTTTGTAATTTATGGCAAGCTGGACATTTTCCTCGAAAAACCGTCTCATAACTTCTGAATGTTTCAAATCATGAATAATCCTCTTGGGAACTTCCACTTCTTGAGATCTGATACCGTCTTCCAGGTCCCTTCTAAGGCGTCTCACCGCTATGTTAATTATATTGCTTCTTGGGGTTCCAACTCTCTTTGCGGTTTCTGTAAGAAACTCCGCGACATCCTTTGTTAAAAGAATAGTCATCTGTGCCCATGGCAGTGATCCCTTTACAGAAAGATCTTTTGTGCTTTCTGCCCTTCTGAACCAGCCAAAGAATCTCATTTCTCGCCTCCTTTTATTTTTAAAATCTTAGAACTATCTAAATCCTATCATTCTTTGTGTTTTTGTCAAGTATTGATTGTTTAGCAGTAAATATTGATAAAAAATCTTTTCTCTTATTTTTCACTTTTAATTTAAGTAATGGTATAATGTGACTAATAATTATGAATCAATCTTTTAACGTTGTTTCTTATGTCTTTAAAGCTTTAGCGCGTAGCTTCTTAAGCTTCTTTTCTGATTGGTATGTTTTTATTCCTCACCTTTACTGGAAAAAAGTTTTTTGGTTTTTTAAAGACTTGGATAAATCTCTCGGCATAAAGGCGATGGCTAGCAACTGGTTCCGTCCTCTTTATCAGGATTATAATGTTGCTGGTCTTTTTATTGGAATTTTTATTAGAACTTTTTGGATTATCTTTGGATCAATGTTCTATGTTGTCTTTTTTATTATTGTCAGTTTAATCTTTTTAATCTGGCTTTCAATCTTGCCGGGATTATTATTACTCGCTTTGATTAATTTATTTTAATGGCAAATATTCCTTCAAAAAATAAATCCAGCAAAGAAAATGCTCCTGATGCTATTGGTTATCTTTATTTTGAAGAACCCCTGGTAACCCTTCCAAGATCCGTACGTTCTTTTATTGCATTGATTTCTTTCTCTATTTGGTTTTTTATTTCTTTTTTAACCTTTATTTTAATTATTTTTGGGCTATTTCATATTGTAAAATATGGCTTTGAAAGTCGCGATGTTTTTCTTTCTTTTCTCTCTTTAGGTGTTTTCCTTTCCTTTTATGTAATTCATCATTTTATAAAAATTAAACGTCCCTGGAAACAATTGTCATCATTAAGGAAAAAGGGGGATATTAAAGATTTAGATATTAATATTGCCGAATATTTTGAACCAAGAAGCAAAGAGATACTTACATTGGCTTTAAATCAAACAAACGGCGCGGGAGGATCTTTTGAACTCAATTTATTTAACGTTCTTCTTGAAATGTCTGAAGCAAAAGATTTTTTTCGCCATCTTGAGCTTAATCCTGAAGAAATTAAAAAAGAATTTAGGAACGAAGTTATTGCCTTTCAAAAAGATTATGAGCTTTCTCAAGAGCCAATCAAACAAAGTTTTGAGAAATTGGCTAAACAAAGTTTTTTGGAAGCTCTTTATATCAATTCCAAAAGTGTTAAGCTTTACCATATTTTAATGGCGCTTTTCCATGAACCTCATCCCGTTTTAGAAAATCTTTTCCTAAAACACAATGTTGAGCTTGAAGACGCAAGGCGCGTTGCCCTTTGGCTTAGGATTAAAAATAATCTTGTGTTCATATCAAAACGCCCGCGCAAAATCAAACACAAAACAATGAATCGTTCCTGGACCGCAAAGCCGACATATTTTTTAGATAGCTTTAGCGACGATTTAACTGACTTGGCGCGACACGGGATTATCTCTTCTTTAATCGGACACGAAAAAGAATATCAAGCAATGGTAAATATTTTAAATCAAGACGCAAGAAATAACACTCTTCTTGTTGGCGGAACAGGCAGCGGACGCCAGGCAATTATAAACGAACTTGCGATAAGAATTACTCATGATGACGCGCCAAAAAATTTATTTGATAGAAGGCTGGTAAGCATTAATGTCGGTGATATGTTGGCAGGGCTTAAAACTCCGGGAGAGCTTCAAGAAAGATTGCAAAAAACAATGGATGAAATTACAGCTTCAAAGAATATTATTTTAGCTATTCCCCAAATGCACGATCTAATCGGGGCAATTGAGAATCAGTCGCTCTCCTTTATGAGTTTTTTTGGTCCTGTTTTTGAGTCAGTTGATTTTCCTTTAATTGCGAGTACTGATGAAAAAAATTATCATCAATTTATTGAAGAAAGGAGCGATTTAGCAGGTTCTTTTAATATTGTTAAGGTTGAGGAATTGTCAAAAGAAGAGACTTTTCGTTTTTTGATGAGAGAGGCCTTAATATTAGAAAAAAAAGAAAATATTGCCATAGGACATTTTGCCGTTAAAGAAGCAATAGATTTATCTGACCGTTATTTAAGAAATCGACTTTTACCAGGAAAAGCTTATGATCTTTTAACTCAAGCAATTGAAGAAGCCAAAATCCAAAAGAAGAATTTTGTTTCGCGGGAAGATGTTAAAGCAAGCTTGTCAAAAGCAACTGGCATCCCAATCCAAAAAGCCACTCAACAAGAAGGAAAAGAATTGTTAAATTTAGAAAAAAAACTGCACGAACGTTTAATAGACCAAGAGCCGGCAGTCAAAGCAGTGAGCGAAGCATTGAGACAAGCGAGAGCCGGTCTTGAAAGAAGAGGCGGTCCTATTGGAACATTTCTTTTTGTTGGCCCAACCGGCGTGGGAAAAACAGAATTAGCCAAGTCCTTGGCAGATATTTATTTCGGCGACGAGGACAGAATGTTGAGATTTGATATGTCAGAATATCAATCGGCCGATAGCATTTATCGCCTGATTGGTAGCGAAAAAAGAGGGGGATTTTTAACAGAAAGAATTAAAAACCAGCCTTTCTCGCTATTGTTATTAGATGAATTTGAAAAAGCCCATTCTGATGTTTTAAATCTCTTCTTGCAGATATTTGACGACGGCAGGGTGACTGATGAAATTGGAAATGTTGTTGATTTCACAAACACAATCATTATCGCCACTTCAAACGCTCACGCAATCTTGATTCAAGAAAAAATAAAAGAAGGAGCGTCAATTGAAGTAATTCGAAAATTACTTAAAGAAAAATTAACCGATGTCTATCGCCCCGAACTCCTAAACCGTTTTGATGATGTTATCGTTTTTAAAACACTCCTTCCGGAGGAAATTGAACAAATTGCAATTATAAAATTAAAAGCGCTTTTTGCGCGTATTGAAGAAGAACAATCAATTAAATTTTCTATCACTAAACAAGCGCTGGGAAAACTTGCCAGCTTAGGTTATGAACCCAAAAATGGCGCCCGCCCAATTAGGCGCGCTATTTCAAAATACATCAAAAATCTGATAGCTAACGCGGTTTTATCCGGAGAACTCAAAAAAGGAGAAAAGTGCGTGATTGATTTTAAGGAAGATAAGTTTGTGATTATAAAAAAAACGTAAAACGATAACTTTATTTGTTCAAGATTCGTAATTATTCGCGACATGCTTTCAAATCAGGAGATATCTAAAATTTTGTACGAAATATCAGAATATTTAGAGATGGAAGATGATCCATTTCGTCCTCGAGCTTATCAAAAAGCGGCTCGAATTATTGAATTGCAAAATAGAAGTTTGGCAACTATTTACGCTAAAGAAGGAATTAAGGGGATTGAAAGAATTCCAGGCATCGGTGAAATAATCGCTAAAAAAATTGAAGAACTGATTTTAACGGGCCAGTTGCAATCTTTTGAAAAATTAAAAAGAGAATCTCCTGTTGATGTTTCAACCTTAACTAAAATTGAGGGCATGGGTCCGAAAAAAATTAAAGCGCTCTGGCAAAAACTTGGCGTCAAAAATCTTGACGACCTAAAAAAGATTATCGGCCAACATAAAATAAGAGAGCTTGATGGCTTTGGCGAAAAATCCGAAGAAAATATTTTAAGAGGAATTAAAGCACTTAAAACGCAAAAAGAGCGATTACTGCTCAAAAAAGTTTTACCCATAGCAGAAGAAATCAAACAAAGATTAAGCGAATTGCCCGAAGTTAAGAAAGTTGAAATTGCCGGCTCAATTAGAAGAAAAAAAGAGACTGTCGGCGATATTGATATGCTTGTCTTGTCTGATAAACCAGAAAAGGTTATGGATGTTTTTGTAAAACTTCCGCAGATTGTTGAAATTTATGCCAAAGGACAAACTAAGTCATCGGGAAGACTGTCAATTGGCATTGATATTGATTTAAGGGTTGTGCCCGAACAATCATTTGGCGCGGCGCTTCAATATTTTACCGGCAGCAAACTTCATAATATTAAATTAAGAACTATCGCTCTTAAGAAAGGTTATAAGCTGAACGAATACGGTCTTTTTAAGAACAATGAACAGGTTGCCGGCAAGAATGAAAAAGAAATTTATGATAAATTAGGCATAAGATATATTGGGCCAGATAAAAGGATTGGCGAAAATGAAGTTGTTATTACCGATACCAATATTAAGGAAAAGTCCGTCGGGGCAGTTGTGTTTCATGGAACATATGGCATGGAAAGGATAGAATATTTAATTGTTCATTATCCAAAGGGCGCTAGGAGTGGAAGTCATGGGCATTGGGATATGGTTAAGGGTCATGTTGATGAAGGCGAAAGGGAAATAGATACGCTTTTTAGAGAGACGAAAGAAGAAACAGGCCTTCAAAAAGATAATCTTGAATTAATTGATGGTTTTAAAGAAGAAATTCATTATAATTTTAGGACTGGAAGAGGTCTTCATTATAAAAAAGTGGTTTTTTATCTTCTTAAATCTAAAATAAAAAAAGTCGCCTTATCTCACGAACATGACGATTATAAATGGCTTCCTTTTAAAGATGCGCTTGAAACGTTAACATTTAAGGGGGGAAAAGAAATATTAATCAGGGCAAATAAACATTTAATAAATAGAGAAAAATTATGAAAAAGAAACTTCCTAAATCATATTATATAAAGCTTTTCTTTGGCGCGCTTGAGGAAACTTTCCAGACTAAACGGCTGATCTCTTATTGGTTGCCTATCTGGGCATGGATGTTTTTTATTTATTCTTTATCAAGCTTAAGCGAATTCTCTATTGGTTTTACTGGCGGTTTTGATGTTTTCCTAAAAAAGTCTTGGCATGTATTTGCCTTTTTTGTCTTAACGGCTTTAATTTATCGCGCCTTTAGAAGCTATGAAATCTCTAAAAGTGATTCATATATATTAGGAACTTTAGGTTCATTTATTTATGCAATCTCTGATGAAATTCACCAGCTTTTTGTCCCCGAAAGGCATGGTTGCATTACTGATCTGTTAATAGATATTATCGGCATTGCGCTTTTTATAATTTTGGCAAAAATATTGGCTAAGAAGAAAAAGTAAAAATAAATAATAATTTTTAAATATGCCGAAGAGGAAAGAAATGTGCACTTTTTGCACATTGCAAGTTCCGACAGACCTATCTTTGCTTACTACCGAAAGCAATCCCAAAGAAAAAGAACAAATGATTGCGCTTATAACTCAATTATTAAAATAATCTATTTTATTTATTATAAAAAAGAGGCGCAACAGGGCTAAAAGTTTAAAAATTATGAATATAGAAGAATTTGAAAATTTAATTCGAGATATAGTAAAAAAATCTAATAGATTAAAAAATGAGCATACTGACCAAAAAAACGCTAAGGTAAATTACGCTGCTATATTTTGTCAGAACGATGAGGAGTACAATAATTTTTTGAATTTAGCTAATCAGTCAGGAAGGGTATTCAAAGAAACTCCGACAGGTCCGCTTTTTTTAATAAATTTAGATACGAAATCAGGAAAATTGAAGTTATTAAAGATTAGGAAGCCTGATGAGACGCGCGAGGAAAGAGGAGATGCCGATTTTACAGTAGATGATTATGATAGTTTTAAGGAAAATTATTTATCCAAGCCGGGATTTTCTTTAATTAAAAAGACCGATTTTGAGATGATAGAGTTGATAGATCTGAATTTTAATGTTAGAACATATTTTTCAAATCCTCCGTTGGATCAACAATTTGGGTTGTGAAGGTTTGAAAATTGTCCTATCCATTTAAACATATGTTTTTAAAAAAAGAATCAATTTTTGTCCTGATTTTTCAATAGAATAAAATAACATGTTAAATAAAGAAAAACTTTTACAATTTTTACTAAAAGCAAGAACTAAAACCTACGCTAGTAGCGGAGGTAAGGTTAATCCTGTTTTAGACGGTTCTGTTCAATTAGAACACAAAGGAGCAGATTGGTTTTATAGAGATATATACTATATAGGCAATGACATATTTATGGGCTTAGAGGTGGTTCACTATAAAGAAAAACCAGTTTGGTCAATGTGTTATTATGGTAATTTTAAAAAGATGACAGAAGAAGAAATAGACAAGATATTAAGGGGAGCTTTAATGGATAATTGGCAAGAAGCAAGATTATGGAAAAAAATAGAATGGAAAAAAGATGAATTTAAATATATTTGCGAACCTGATTTTAAAGGTTCAATCGACGAAATGGCAGGAATGGAAAAGATTTTTAAAGCAGAAGAACAGGTTTATACATTTTTTTATGCAGGTGGAATTATTGGCTAATTTTATGAATAAAAAAGAAAAGATGATATTGGCTACGGTCAAAAAATTCGCTAACAAATTGCCAAAGTTCCCAGATGGAAGAATTGATTATTCAAATTCCGATATTGCTCCAGTGATAACTGTTTTTATAAAATATCAAGACAAAATTCTTTTGTTAAAACGAAGCAATAAGGTTCGCGCCTATCGGGGGAAATGGAATACTGTTGCTGGTTATCTGGACGATCTGAATCCTCTCAGGGAAAAAGCATTAGAGGAGGTTCAAGAGGAATTAGAAATTAGTGAAGATAATATTTTATTATTCTGCGCTGGAGAATCCTATAAATTTACAGATGCCGAAATAAATAAAACTTGGCTCGTTCATCCTGTTTTAGTAGAATTAAAAAACAAACCAAACATAAAATTAAACTGGGAACACACTCAATATAAATGGATTAAAGAAAAAGAATTAAAAAAATTTGATGTGGTTCCTAATCTTGATAAAAGTTTAGAAAATGTATTTAAAAGAATAAAAAGATCGGGTGATTAAAAGTTGTTTCTGTTTTTTAGTAATTCTAAGTTATTTCATTATAAAAAAATATTATAACAATGAACTTTCTTACAAAAAGAGTTAAGTGGTGGGTTGCAGTTTTAGTCTATTTATTAGTTGCTATTATAATAGTAGCCATAGAAATCCAAATAATAAAATGGTAAGAAAAAAGATTCTAACGTCGTCACCCAGATAAGAGTCAGGCATGTACTTAGGTTAAGCGACGGAGAGAAGTTGAAAAATCGCTATTTGAGCGATTTTTTGATATTATAAAATAATGAATTGGTTAAAATATTTTAAGAGTCCGAAAAAGCAAATGAGCATGCTTCTGCTTATCGCATATATTTTTTTTATGATTCTAATAGCAATGCTTTTATCTCGCTATCTTGATAAAGAAATTTTACAATTAATTATAAAAAGCAAAGGATCGTTGGGTATATTGGTTTTTTTATTATTAGAATTTATTTATGTTGTATTTATCCCTTTATATAATACGGCAATTCATATAGGGGCAGGGTATATCTTTGGAGGACATTTAGGGTTTATATTGAACTTCATAGCTACCAGCGCAGGATTATTTACAATTGTACTCTTGGTAAGAAAATATGGCAGACCCTTTTTGAAAGGATTAATTTCGTCAACTTTTTATAACCGATATGACAGATTGTCTCAAAAAATAGGACCAATTTTTCTATTCTTAATCTATGTTTTGCCTTTTACGCCCGACGACGAGATGACTTATATAGTAGCCGCAGGACCAGTAGGCATTAAAAGGTTCATTCTACCAATATTGCTTGGAAATGTTGCTAAGTCAGCAATGAGTTATGTTGGAGATAAAGGAATAAGCGGTTTATCTATTGCGGGAATTGTTCGTGTAGTTATGTTATTAGCTGGCTTAATTGTTATAACTATGCAGGAATATCTTTACAAAAAAAAGGGCAAGTCTTAAGAATTGCCCCATAAATTTTATGTTCAAAGTTGTGTCACATAAGCAAAAAAGAGCAATATGAAAGAAAGTATAAATCCCCAGATACTTTCTTTTTTATTATCTTTGTCCGCTGTGCCAGCAACAATACAGGATATAATAAACCCAATTAAAGAAGTGCCAAACAACACATGCGACACATTAACATACATTGAACACCTCCTTGCTTTTTTGTGTTTTACTTCTTCACTTCCTCAACTATATTCTTAAATACTTTTGGCTCATGTTCAGCTAAATGGGCTAAAATTTTTCTATCCAGTCCAATTTTTTTTATTTTCAAAAGATTAATGAATTTAGAATAGCTTAAACCATGCTGGCGTACTCCAGCGTTAATTTTAATTTGCCATAATCTTCTAAAATCTCTCTTTTTATTTCTCCTGTCTCGATATTGATAAACTAATGCTTTATAGACCGCTTGTTTTGCAGCCCGATATTTTGATTTGCGCCCCCACTTGTACCCTTTGGCCATTTTTATAATTTTTTTCTTGCGTTGGCGCTTTATTTTTGAACGTTTAACTCTTGCCATAATTATTTAAATTATTTAATCGCTTTTTTAATTTGGCGCGCTAATGATTTAGAAAGCGTTTTCGTTTTTCTTCCTTTTCTTTTAAATTTTCCTGATTTCTTTGCGCGAAAATGATCTTGTCCGGCAATGCGACCAAGAACTTTTCCGTTTTTTGTAATCCTGAATCTTTTTGTTAATGATTTCCTTGTTTTCATAAAATTACTTTCGGCTAATAATGAGACTGAGTCCTCGGGGACTCCTTTTGGAATTTTGTTCAAATTTATATTCTTCTTGAATCAAATTTAAGAAAAGATCAAGCTTTTCTCTAATGACTTCTTCATGGCTTTTCTCTCTGCCTTTAATTATCATGTCAATTTTAATCTTATATCCTTTTTTTAAAAATCCATCTATCTTTTTAGCTTTAAATTCCAAATCATGTTTACCTGTCTTATAGGCGAATCTAACCGCTTTTAATTCTCCTACTTTCTGGCTTGATCTGTGCTTTCTATCTGATTTAGATTTTTTGTAAAGATGTTTGCCATAATCCATTATTTTGGTTATGGACGGCTTAACGGTGGGATTAACTTCAACTAAATCAAGCCCTTTTGATTGAGCCAAAAGCAAAGCTTCGGCGATTTTCATTATGCCCTGTAATTTACCTTTTTCGTCAATAACTTGAACTTCCGGTATGCGTATTTGGTTGTTAGTACGAAGTCTTTTCAAAATTAAGAAAAAGAAAACCTTTGACAGGAAATTAAAAACAATCCCAAGGGACAATAAAAACTATTTAATAAACAATATGTTAGCATTAATCTCAAAAATTGCAAGTATAATGTTATTGCCAGAAATCGTTTTAATCTTTTAACTAATCATCTATTTTCTCAATTTTAATTGCTTTTCCCGAAAGAAGAGCATCGGCTATTTTTTTGTGAGCTAAAGTTAAAATTCTTTGAAAGGTGCTTTGAGAAATATTCATTTTCTTGGCTGCTTTAATTTGTTCAATATTATTAAGATCGGCTAACCGCAAGGCCTCTATCTCGTCAACGGCCAAATTAATTTCGTCTAGTTTTCTTAAAGAAATGCCACGCGGCTTAAAATAGTTACAGCAAGGACAACATCCAATTTTTCTTTGTTTTTTTGGGCGCATATTATTAATTTTATTCTAAAACAAGCCCTCTAATCCTGTAAGACTAAAAGACCTGTATTGGTTTTTATTCCAATTCTTCTTTTTCTTTTTTAACTGTTTCTAACTCCTGCTCAAGCATTTTTTCTTCTTGTTCTAATGTTTTTTTAGTTGGTTGAGCGTTTCTTCCGCGCCAAAATCTCCATCCTCGGCCACAGCCGCAGAACCATCTTCTGCGAGCTAAACCGTCTCCGCAACAAGAACCCATTCCATGTCCAGTTGCCGGACCTTGTCCCTGAGGACCTGTTTTGTCTAAATTAGGCATAATTTTATTTGCTTTCATACATCCAACAATTGATATTTTCAATTGAGAAATATATTTTAAAAATAATACAAGTTATGAATATATATTCATTATAGTCCTATGGGGCTCTTTGTCAAGTCATACACAAAAATCAATCCTTTTTACTTAAAAATATGGATTTAGGGATGAGATAAAAATAACTCAAAATATTTTTTCATTCTTGGTAAAAATTCTTCAGAATGTTGTTGAAGTTGTTTAATCAATTCTTTTACTGAAAACCATTTTATTTCTTCAACTTCATTTTCCTGTATTTTAAACTCGTCAATCTTTTTATCAATATTTAGAATGTATGATTGACTAAAATGGTGATACTTGTTATCTGTTTTTGTTTTTAAACCAATCTTGGGCTTAATGTTCTTTAGCCCTAATTCTTCTTCCGCTTCTTTAATTATGTTCTCTTTGTAAGTTTCTCCTTTATCAACAGTTCCGGCTACAGAGGGACCCCATTTTCCTGGATAATGAATTTTTGTATGGTGGCGTTTGGCAAGAAGAATTTCACCGAGAGAATTAGTAATCCACAAAACAGAAACGCATTCATTCTCGCCAAGAAATTTATAGACCTCTCAGAATTTCCTCGGAATTATATCATTTAAAATTTGATAGTTCAGAATCAATTGATCTTAGTTTCTTCTTTATAAGCTTATCATAGATAAGGTAAAAGAAAGGTACCCCCATATTAAATTCTATTAATGAATTTTCTAAAAGAATTAAAAAAGAATTAGGTCTGATATTGGTGATTAATAAAGAAAACTCCATCATAAAATGAACAAGAAATCCTATAAAAAATAAATATAGAATCTTTTTAAAATCATATTTAAATGCGAGTAATAGAGAATAACCAATTAAAACAATTGCTATTCTTAGTATTCTTAAATCAGACATATGTCTTACTATTACAATAGAAGCATCGTTTATTGATATTAGTTGAGACAATAGGGCTGCTAAGATCCAACCAATAAAAACAAAAAGAGTCCATTTAACTTTCTTAGAGCTCTTATCAAACATTAAAAAAACATAAGCATACTCAACGCCATAAGAAAGAGAAAACCAAATAAAAAAGAGGAGGGTTCCTCCAAAGAAATTGATTGGTAGGAAAACTTCTCTTATCCCTGCGTGAAGCCAAACCCCCCAATCTATTAGAAAATTTATTGCCAACCCTCCAATAAAAAAAGATATCAAGGGAATTTTCTTCTTAAATTTAATTAAAAGAAAAAGGAAAACTGCTAAGAAAATTAAATCAAAGAAAATATAGTCAACTCCAAATGTTCTTATTACATTATACATACCACTTTATTTTACTGAGAAATCGCTTCTTTAGCAACTTTTACAAAATGAAAAAGCCTCTCACAAAAATTCGTTTTTAGCGAATATGTGAGAGGCCGGGTTGATGGGAGGCAACATTGAAGTTATGCCACCGCGTAGATGCGCTCGACTTCCTCGCTGAGCCACACATTGATGACCACCTTGGACTTCTCGACGTTCTCACGCAATTGCGGCATGAGTTTTGTTTCGAGCTCCTGCTCCAACTCGCGTCGATCTTCTTCGTCGCCATCGGTGGCAATCATGTCAAGCATCGGTTGGACGAAGATCTTCTTTAGTACATCGATGTCCACGAACTTCTTCACCGCCTTCTTGGAGAGAGCGATGAACTGCTTCTTGGTGAATATCCGTCGCGTGATCTCGTCGGTCATCTCTTCAAGAGTAAGAAGTTTGGTCGGCAGGATGCCACGCTCGGTCGCAAGATTGAGTACCGTTGTCACCCACCGCCAGTACTCCTCGTAAGGATTCTTGCGGGACGGCACCATCGCGTACACCATCTCTAAAATGTTCTTTAACATCGCTTTCGTGAGCTTCTCGAACATCTTACGCTCCTCGGTTTCGAGCTCGTCGCCTTCAGCTTTCACAATCTCGTTGATTATCGAAGGAACGAATCGGACGAAGTCTCGATACGAGAGCAGAGGCGTCGTGCGTCGGTTCTGTTTGAGGCGACGAGCGAGCACATCAGAGATCTGGTCCGCAAATTTGTTCTTAATCGCAATGACCTCTGGTTTCTCCTCCTGTACCTCGTTGCCGAGTGCTTGATAAAGGCGTACTTGTAACTTTGCTTGCTTGCTTTGCTCCACATTGAAACGCGCGAGGAGCAATGACTTCAGTTCTGCCACGGTCAGGGTCTTTTTCATCTCTATCCTCCTTTAGTTTTTAAGGTACAAATTAGGTTAAACGCCAACCTAATCCCTCTAAGCCGTAAATTACACCAAATTGAACAAAAAAGCAAGAGCAAAAATAAAAAATCGTCAATTTGGCGATTTTTGTTTATAAAGTTTTGGATTGTGTGAGATTTAGTTAGAACCAAATTATCGCAACAATAACACAATCACAACTGCAATAAGAAATATAACAAGCCACTCCAATGTGGCGAAAAGCAGTCTAAATGCTTCTCTTTTAAAACCACTTAAATATAAGTGAATTGGTTTTCCTAAAACCAACAACCCCGTTACGGACGCAGACACAATAAATAGAAGCAACAGAAGAAGTGGTATAAGAAAACCAGATGCCTTGCCAAAAATAACTTGCCCGTCAAAAAGTATCCATGCCACAACAGACACATATACAAAAACACCCGCCGCATTTACTAAGCTTTTTAGAAAATAATCTGATTTTTTCATAGATATGCATAGGTACATTTGTGGACCCAGGGAGATTCGAACTCCCGACCTCTTCCATGCCATGGAAGCGTTCTAGCCAACTGAACTATGGGCCCGCTGAAGTATCTTAATGAGCATGGCGAATATAGAGACTCTTGCGTCCCGACACACGTCGGGACAATTATAATTTCAAGTTTTTCTTGGACAATTTCTATCAGCGCGGCAGAGTCGCTCAAATTTTGTGCCCCTGGAAGGAGTCGAACCCTCAACGACGGTTCCGAAGACCGGTGTGATATCCATTTCACCACAGGGGCATTATTATATATTTTAGCAAAAACATTACAGAAATCAATGATTTAGACTAGTTTAGATAAAAAAAGAACTTACCATTACGGTAAGCTCTTTTTTTTCTTATAATTTAATTAAGAATTTCAACCTTGAGCTGTTGAATACCAAATTGCTTGGCTTCGTTTCTTGAGGGAAGCCAAATATCAATCTTATGATCATTTTTCACTGCCATTCTGTCTTCAACTGAAAAAACTTGGTTTCCATAAAGTTCAGGAAACTTCACTTTTGTTCCAAAGGTTAAAAAGTTGCATGCCACAATACCTTCTCCTACTCTTTTGCCATTAGCGGTAATAAAGGGAGAGGAGTCGGTTTGATCGGCCGTTGAAGAATAAGCGGTAACTGTTGTCAAACAATAAGAAACTCCTGGTTTGTAGGCGCAATAAGGCGCGTATTGAGGATATCTAAAGGCGATAGGGGCGCTTTGCTGAAGAAGTGCAATTTCGCCAAGCATAGAAATCTGATGATCGGGCAACTCTGTTTTTATTTCCTTTTGTTCTACAATGCTGCTTTTTTCTCTAAAAAGATTAAGCCACGAAAAAGGACCCTCATCAGCCGCTCCCGCCAATTGGGGCAAAACGATACTAAGGATTATTAGGTTGACTATGCATACTTTTACAATCTTAAGAAAGTCGTTTTTCATATTATATATACTTATCTAAATAAAATACCCCCGTTTTTAAGGAGGGTACTCCCATTTTAACATATTTAATTATCTATGTCAACCTTTTGCTACATTTTCTCCAGTTTCTCAATGCCTAAGACATCAAAAAGATTCTCAAATACTATTTCTGTGGCTTTTATTAGTTCTAATCGCGCAATTGTTAATTGTTTGTTTTCCTCGTCTATGACTTGGCAATTTTTGTAGAATTGATGTAATTTTTTCGCTAGATTAATGCCGTAAGTGGTTAAGCGGTGAACTTCGTAGTTTTGCGCCACTTCCTTGATTAAATCAGGAAACTTAATTAATTGTTTAATCAACCCCAATTCTTCTTTTTCTTTTAATAAATCATACCCAATTTTTGATTTTTGCCTGCCTGCCGGTAGGCATGGAGTTTTGATTTTTGAGTTTCGTAAGATGCTATAGCATCTTACGAGCGCGTATTGAAGGTAATAAACCGGATTTTTTTCTGATTTTTCTTTTGCTGCTTCAAGATCAAAAACCATCTGAGTAGATATGTCTTTGGAAACCATCATAAAACGCACCACATCCCTGCCAACTTCTTTAATTAACCATTCTAAATCAACGGCTGTGCCGGCTCTTTTAGACATCTTTTGCGGACCTTCATTGGTCTTTAATCTTACCATTTGAATAATGGGAATTTCCAAATTTCCTTTAAATTTAAGGATTTTCATAAGCGCCTGCATTTTTTTCTCATGGCCTTGATGATCTGCTCCCCAAATGTCAATAATTTTTTTAAACCCGCGTTTAATTTTATTTTTATGATAAAGAATATCTGAGAAGAAGTATGTGGTATCGCCACTGCTTCTAATAATCACCCTATCTTTGTCATCTCCATACTTGGAGGTTTTAAGCCATAAAGCGCCATCTTTTTTATAAATCAATCCTTTTTTATCAAATTCTTCTAAAAGATTTTCTTTAGCATTGTTGTTGTAAAGATCTTGTTCAGAAAACCACTTATCAAATTTTATCCCCAACTTATCAACTGTTTTTTCAATATCTGTCAAGATTTCATGCACCATAAAACATCCTGCTTCATTTTCGTCATTTATTGTCTTTATTCTTTTTTCTAATTTTTGTGTCTTTTTTTCTAAATAAGCATTTTTATATTGATTCCCCCTGCCCAAAACCGTTTTTCCCAACTCTTTAACTTGAGTAGATCGTTTTGCATCGTTTACATAAAATTCTCTCTGAATATTATTGCCGGCATATTCCAAAACTCGCGCCAAGACATCGCCATAAAAAGCGTTTCTTCCATGCCCCAGGTGCAATGGACCTGTTGGATTAGCCGATATAAATTCAACTTGAACTTTGAGAGGTTTTTCTCTTTTAATTTTTCCGTAGTTTTCTTTTTCTTGTAAAATAATCTCTAATTTTTCGTGAAGCCATTTCTTATTTAAAAAAAGATTTATAAATCCGTTACTGGCAATTTCAATCTTTTCAAAAATATCCTGTTTTTTATTTAATTCTTCTTTAATTCTTTTGGCAATTTCTTTTGGGCTTTTTTTCTCCCTTTTCGCTAAAATAAAAGCTACGTTCGTTGAATAATCGCCGAACTTATCAACCTCCGGTTCTAAAATTTGGAAATCCTCGCTACAGGATACGGCTCCCCGGATAACTTCTTTAAGTTTTTCTTTAGCGGTTAGCATATAATTAAGTTTAACAATCTAAGAGAACAATATCAACTATGTTTTCTTTGTGAGACAAAATAAAAAAGCCGATTGAGATATCTTTTGATCAATCGGCTAAACTTCTTCAAAATTGACTTTAACGCTTGGGTTCATCTCTCTTGCTTTTTTCTCAATAAGGTTCTTAATCCTTTCTTTCTTTTTATTCTCAATTTCAATAACAAGCTTCATTGTCCATTTGCCTTCAGGGTCCTGTTCTTTGCGCAGTTGCCAAGAGATAAATTGATTTCGTATCTCAAAAATAATGAAGTTCTTTAATTCTATAACGCTTTGCCATCCCTCCCAGCGATAACCATTAATAGTTAAAAGCAATTTTACTTCTTTCGTGTCAACTTTTATCCATTTAGACGGACGGTTCCTAAATTTATCTATCGCGTTCATACATATCACCTCTATTAGAATTTGTTTATGAACAAAGTGAATATTATAAGCTTTGCTTACACCCCGCTCAGCGGGGTCTTCAAGAACTATCTCTACCTTATCATGTCTATCTCACTAAACAAGGTCTCTATTATAAAAAGAAAAGGAGCGCATCAGCCAACGACTATGATGCGCTCCAGATCGCTTCGGAGATTTTCTATCCGGCATATTGAATGGAAATCGTTTGACCGGAAAAATCGCCGACGATCATCAGAATAATCACCCTTTTCATAACACACCTCCTGAAAAAGGTTTTTACTCCTGCCAAGAACCATTCTTGGTAATTTCATTTTATGTTTTTATTAGATTGTTGTCAATAATATAGCTAAAATTTCATTTTATGCTAAACTTAAGATATGGCAAAACCCTACGCTTACAACCGAAGAGCAAGATATGACTATGAAATTAAAGAAACCTTAGAAGCCGGCATATCCCTCAAAGGATATGAAGTAAAGGCTGTAAAAACAGGCCATTGCAGTTTAAGGGGAAGTTTTGTTGTGCTTAAAAACGAAAGGCCATACCTTCTCAATAGCAGCATTCCCCCTTACCAACCTAAAAACACACCTAAAAATTATGATCCAAACAGAAGCAGGCAATTACTTTTAAATAAAAAAGAAATTCGCCGCTTAATCGGCAAGACCAAAGAAAAGGGTTTGACTTTAATACCCATTAAGATGTATAATAAGAAAGGCAGAATTAAAGTTGAGATTGGTGTCGGCAGAGGCAAAAGAAAAATTGATAAAAGAGAAAAAATTAAAAAAAGAGATATCAAAAGAGAAGTAGAAAGAGCGCTACGCGCCAAATCCTAAGCTTCAAATAACAAATTTCAAATAAATCCCAAAGTCAAAATTCCAACGACCAAAACAGTTTAGAGTTTCAAATTTAGTACTTAAAATTTGTTTGTAGCTTGGTGCTTGAGGTTTGGGATTTGAAGCGAAGCGCTTATGGGGATGATGGGATTCGATAGAGAATTGCAATATTACGCGCAAGTAGAGGATTGGAATACTCTTAAAACTTCCAAAAACTGCGAAGTGCAGACTACAACTTTGCGCCAGCTTACGCTTAAGTAAGCGCCCGTATGCTTGACTCCTGATAAAGTATTTGGGCAACAACATCAGGATAGGAAGTTGGATTGCTTCAGCTAATTTCTGAAAAGTCGAAGCTGGATGTTTAAGCGCTTTTTCTTGTTTTTTAGCTTAAACATCAAGACAATAAAAACAAGATAAACTTGTAGATTCGTTTTAACGCAATTTTCTAGACGGGGGTTCAACTCCCCCCATCTCCATTAGAATGCCTTAGCGAGCGATAGCAAGCTTAGGCAATCTTATGTCCGCCGAAGTTTTAGCGCAAGTGGACTGTTATAGTTTTAGACACTTAATTTGTTTTAGGTGTTTTTTTATTAAAAAATATTAATACCTATTATTAAATAATGTAAAAATTATCCCAATGTTTTATTGAAAAAATAATCTATTTAGGATATTATAAAACCAAGTAAGCATTATTATTAATAATAAAATGCAAATTCCTAAAGAAGTTTTACAAATTATTGAGAAATTAAATAAGGTCAAATACGAGGCCTTTATTGTTGGTGGCTGCGTTAGAGACTATTTAAGGAACGAGCCGCCCAAAGATTGGGACATTACAACATCCGCCAAGCCAAAAGAAATTCAAAAACTTTTTCCTAAAAGTTTTTACGACAACCAATTTGGTACTGTTGGCGTTATCACCGACGCGAAAGATAAAACTTTGAAAGTTGTTGAAATAACAACTTATAGGACGGAATCTAAGTACACGGATAAACGCCATCCCGATAAGGTTGAGTTCGCAAAAACCATTGAAGAAGATTTGGCGAGACGAGATTTTACGATTAACGCCGTTGCTTACGATCCGATTCAGAAAAAATATATTGATCCATATTCAGGCAAAAAAGATATTAAAGAAGAAATTATTTGCACCGTTGGAAATCCCCAAGAGCGTTTTTCTGAAGACGCTTTGAGGATTATGCGAGCTGTCAGGTTTGCAACCGAACTTGATTTTGTTATTGAACCCGAAACCCTTGCTTCAATTAAAAAATACGCGGAATCTTTAAGAGAAATTGCCCAAGAAAGAATCAAAGACGAATTGGTCAAAATTATTATGTCAAATCGGGCTCATTTTGGCATAATGTATTTGCAGGAAACAGGTCTTCTAAAATATATTATGCCGGAATTAGAAAGAGGCATTGGTATCACTCAAAACCATCATCACCCTTACGATTGCTATTATCACGGCATTTATTCTTTAGAACACGCCACCACAGAGAATTATTCTTTGGAAGTAAGGATAGCCGCGCTCCTCCATGATATTGGCAAGCCCTATGTCAAAGAAGGATTAGGCACCCGCTCAACTTTCTACAATCACGCCCAGTTTGGCGCAAAAGTGGCTAAAACCATTTTGAAGCGGCTCAAATTTCCTAAAAAGTTTATTGACCGCGTTGCCCACTTAGTTGAATTTCATCTCTTCTACTATGAAACCGATGTTGTCACCGAAGCCGGCGTAAGGCGAATGCTTCGAAGGTTAGGCAAAGAAAATATTAAAGATTTTATGGAAGTCAGAATGTGCGATCGTATTGGATCTCGCGTCCCCAAGGCAAAGCCCTACCGCTTGAGACATTTGGAATATATGCTTGAAAAAGTCGGCTCGGATCCGATTGATCCTAAAATGCTTAAGATTAATGGGGACGAAATTATGAAAATTTTAAAGATTGAGCCCTCACGAAGAGTGGGACTTTTGTTGGAAGCGCTTTTGCAGGAAGTTTTGGATAATCCTAAAAACAATGCCAAAGATTATTTAACTAAGAGGATTAAAGAGCTTCATAAGCTTCAAGACAAAGATTTAGAAAAAAAAGCGGCAAAAGTCTATGAATTTAAACAAGAAAAAGACGCTGAAATAAAAGCGAAACATTGGGTAAAGTGAGGCGCTGCTAATTTCAAATTCAAAATTGATTTCCGGGCTGTAGCGCAGCTGGTAGCGCGCATCGTTCGGGACGATGAGGCCGGCGGTTCAAGTCCGCCCAGCCCGACCATTTCAGACATTTTGAAAATTTGGAAGCCCTTAGGGTTGGTTTAGATGAATTAACTGGTTATCAATTAGAGGGTAAATAAAAGTCTAACCAATTAAGGAATTAAAAAATATAAGCGAAGCTTGAAAACTTTCTCTGTTTATAAGCGAAGCTTGAAAACTTCGTTTGAGGGCAAGCTTTCAAACTCTGTTTATAAGCGAAGCTTGAAAACTTCGTTTGAGGGCAAGCTTTCAAACTCTGTTTATAAGCGAAGCTTGAAAACTTCGTTTGAGGGCAAGCTTTCAAACGAAGTTTATAATAAAGAGCGACCACGATTAAGGCTCGGGCGTTATCATCTAAGGTATATCCAAAAAGAAGATCTGGTTCGGTCAGCTTGGCAAACTGAATAATGCCAAAATTATCAGTTAATTTAGCCAAATGTTCAAGTTTTATAGGTGGAAGTTTTCGTTGTCTTAGGGTTAGCTCTGGCGCAAATTGCGAGAAATATTTTATGTAGGAATGGGCAACATTTTCCCAGGTCATATGCCTGGTACGGAAATAAGCGTTTTTACCCATCTGTAAACATAATTCATTATCACTTATTAATTTAATAATAGCATCGGTAAAAGCTGGCGGGTTTTTGAAGTCAATCAATAGACCGACCTCACTCGTAATATCTTGTTTGGCCTGAGCAAAGGCCGTAGATATAACCGGACGACCGCTGCCAAGAGCATAAGATAAAGTGCCGGAGACGGCCTGGTTTGGATTTAAGGAGGGGGAAAGATAGATATCGGTAGCCTCTAAAAATTGAAGGAGTTTGTTTATATTAAAATAGGTATTAAAAAAAGAAACGCAGTTGCTTAAACCAAGTTGATGCACTTTTTTGATAAGAAAATTACGGTAGGCTTCGCCTTCCTGTTCCAAAACAACAGGATGAGTGACGCCAGCGATAAGAAATCGAACCTGAGGAAACTTTTTTACTACCGGTGGTAAGGCTTCAATTACATACTCAACCCCTTTGCCAGGATTAAGAAACCCAAAGGTTGAAAGGATTAGTTTGCCAGAAAAGCCGAAAATAGATTTGGCGTGCCTACTGGTTCTATAGGGAACATTGTGAATCCCGTGAGGAATAACTTGAATTCGATCAGGATCTAACCCATAATCCTTCTTGAGAATTTCCTTTGAGGAGTGGGTCATGACGATTATTCCTTTCGAATATTTCATTATAGCTTGAACGATGTTAAGCATTCTTTCATCTGGAGCGGGAAGGACAGTGTGTAGGGTAGTAACAATCGGTTTCTGAAGTTTTTTCAGAAGGAGAAGCAAATATGAGCCGTATTCTCCTCCGAAGATACCGAATTCATGTTGAATATTGACAAGTTTTACCTCTTTAAGCTGGTTGAGCTTGTTGGCAACGTTAATATAGTCCTCTTCACAAGGCTGGCTTATCTGGAGAATTACTTTGTTAGGATAGGGGAAATGACTCACTTCAGTAAGATTCATTGCGACAATCTTTGATCTAACCGACGGTCCAAACATTTGATCAATAGCATTGGTAAGATCAGCAGTAAAAGTAGCTATACCGCACTGTCGTGGCGGGAAGGTGGAAAGACAAACTATCCAGGATTTATCGGTGTTGCTCATAGAGGGGTTTTCTTAAGTTCAGTCAACAACTCCGCGAGGTCAACAGATTTTGCGGCAATTAACTTGTCGGCAGCCCCATAATAAATATAAAGTTTTTTATATTTGATTACTGCTCCGGTTGGAAAAACAACATTATTGGTCACGCCACTTTTTTCCCAAGAAGCCTTTGGAGAAAACAGAGGTTCTTTTAACCGTCCCAAAACTTTCAAAGGGTTTTTAATGTCCAACAAGGCAGCGGAAGCATGGTAGGTTTTTCCCAAAGGGGTATCCTCTACCGTATGATAGATAATAAGCCAGCCGTCTTTTGTTTCAATGGGGGGACAACCGCCGCCAATGTTGCGGTTTTCAAACCAAAAGAGAGGATCAAGCACAATAAAATCACCTAAATTTTTAAAATAATTTCGCCAGTAATTTTTAGTAAGTTCGGAAAAATTGTCAAAGTAAATAATTTGGATTCCGGGCAAAATACGGTGAAGAAGAGCAAAACTTGCCTGACGGCAGTCAGGTTTATGGTTAATTTTTTGGGGGAAAAGAGCGGCATCTTTTTCAAACAATAAAATATCTTTTCCCTCTTTTTCTTTGTAAAACATTTCAAACATGGTATATTTTTCTCTGACTTTTGATCCGCGAAAAATATCTTCCGCTTCATCGTAAGAAATTTTCGGTGAGATAGTACCCTGTTTGGTAAAATGGACAAGATCTCGACTTGTGGCGTAGGCAATGAGAGCATTTTTACCGTCATAGGCGGTGTAGAAAAGATAGTATATTCCGTCTAAAAAAGTAATTCTGGGATCTTCCACGCCCTTTTTCTCGTAATCATATTCGGGAAAGAGAACCGGCTCTTTAAGTCTTTTTACAACTTTATTATCTTTTAGCTGGCAGTATCCTATGGAAGAAATATTGTCATAATTAACTGCCCGATAGAACATATGGATAATACCATCCAACAGGATACAGGCCGGATTCATAACGGCTTTGTTTTCAAATTCCAAATCTGTTTTTTCTAAAATTATCCCTTCATTTTTAATCGTGATCATAATTTCTAAGACTAAGTCAAGACAAAAATTTATTTTTGGATTGCGAAGCCTGACAGAATTTTCAAGCTTCGCTTATAAACAGAGTTTGAAAGCTTGCCCTCAAACGAAGTTTTCAAGCTTCGCTTATAAACAGAGTTTGAAAGCTTGCCCTCAAACGAAGTTTTCAAGCTTCGCTTATAAACAGAGAAAGTTTTCAAGCTTCGCTTATAAAAAATTTAGAACTTACTCTGTGCTAAAACTTGTCTCCATATATCTCAACTTTCTTTATCGAGTAGCTAAGCCTGATGGTTATTTTGATAATTATATTAATTCAGATCGTGTTATTGATAAGCAAAGAAATATCCAGGAAAAATCAGAAGATTCCAGCGCCAGGGCTCTATATGCTCTTGCTTTAGTTTCAATTACCAAGCAAATCCCAAAATGCTTTAGAAAACAAGCCCATTCTCTCTTTGAACAAAGTTTCCAGAAAAATATTACTTTCTCCTCGCCTCGCGCTATCGCTTTTTACATTAAGGCTCTCCATTGTTTACTTTCAAAATGGAAAGAACCCAAGACTCTCGCTGCATTAAGGTCATGCTGTGAACAACTTATAATTTTATATGAGAAGAGTCGATCGCCGGACTGGGAATGGTTTGAGCATTATTTAACATATTCAAATGCCATCCTGCCAGAAGCACTCCTCCTCGGATACAAAATAACTAGAGAGAGAAAATATCTCGAAGTGTCTGAAAAAACCCTCGATTTCTTAATTAAACATACCTTTTCCACCCAAGGCGGACCTGCCTCTGGCAGGAAGGATAATATGTATATTCCTGTCGGCCAAAGCGGCTGGTTTCCCAAGGAAGGGACAAGACAATATTTTGACCAGCAGCCCGAAGACACCGCTGCCACCGTAGAAACTCTCAACGTAATGTTTCAGGTAACAAACAGAAAGTATTATAAAGAATTAGCGAACATCGCATTTAACTGGTTTCTAGGGGATAATATTCTTGGGCAGGTTGTATACGATCGGACCACTGGAGGATGTTATGATGGAATTGGGGAAAAATTTATTAATCTCAACCAGGGCGCCGAATCTACAATTTCTTACCTTTTAGCCCGTCTCTCTTTTGAGAACTAGATCCAGTATTCTCTGTTTTTACGAGGAATGGGCGGCGCGCCAGTTTTACTGGAAAGAAATTCGGCGGGCAGAAACGTTGGGGTGGAGTTTCAAATCATTCGGGATTTCGTTCAAAAAGGATTCGAGCTTCGTTCAGTAATTGCGATATAAATTATAGATAGAGCCGCTCGGCTCTTTTTTTATAATTAAAAAGACGAGGGGTTAGCCTCGTCTTTGCTGTCTATGCCTATTTGCGCTTGTTGCCAGCGCTAAGCTGCGTCTCTGGCTCCTTGGAGCAGAATACCTCAAAGGACGCCGAAACACAGACCGTCTTTTATCTCTCAAATCTTGTTCGCTTTGATCAAAGGGAAATGTAGTGCCTGAAACTATGTCTGCGATATCAGCCCAATCATTAAATTCTGGTTGGCGCAGAAGCTGACGCGCCATACCGCCAATAATGCCGGGCATTTTAATAGCTTCGGCCATCATTTCTCTCGTCTTCATTTTTGCCATCTTCCGTTATCCCCCCTTTTTAAAGAAGACCTGCTTGCCTTATCTCGTCCAAAAAACTAGCCAGATTTTGAGTTTCCTTTCGTGTATCGCTCGGCCTCTTGCTCTCAACAAAAGCATATTTATTGTTTTGGCGAAACGGCCCTTTAGTTCCTTGGCTGTTTCCTGTCTTCGTCTTTGGATCAGTATGCTTTAGTTTGTTCAATATTTCCCCCTTTTTTAAGTACTAATAATAGATTAACATATAAAATATCGTTTGTCAAATCAAAATAGTTTTCTTTTGGTTTTTTAGAAACCATAGTGTAACTAAGTTACGCTACGGAGGTTGGGTTAAGTTAAAAAGTCCCTGTCGGCTTTTTTTATTCCTCTAAAAGAATGATATAATTAACAAATGGATTATACAAAAACTTTTTTTGGAATAACAATTGCAACATTTCTTTTAGCGCTTTTTGTGATTGGAAATGTTATGAGCTTAGAAACAACTTGGCTTGGAATCTATAGTTCTGAAGGGAACATTCAAAAAGAAATAAAAAATGAATATAGTAAAACTTTTTTTACAAAAAGAAAATGCGAAAATTGGATTAAAGAAAGAAAAAAAATAAATCCTGATGGTCTATATGTTTGCGGCATGAACTGCGCCTTTCAAGGGGCCGGTTTCATCAACTGTGATAAATTGTATGAGTATTGATATTTATAATATATCGGCGACCTGTATCTTTTTAGCTGTAAATAAATAATTACTAAAATGTCTAATTTTTTTAACATACTTATTAAAAGTGAAGTAGCAGGAATTCAAATAAAATCTATTATTATCTTTGCCTACGCAATTTTATGCTGGATAGGAACTTTGATTTCAAAATTAAAATATCCAAAGAAGATAGATTGGCTTTTTGTGTTTTTTGCTCCTTTTTTAATGCCATTTTTTCTTTTTGCTCTTGGTGTAACAGTCATAATCTTTAATGGTGTTAGAACCATAGTTCATTTTTATGAAAATATTTTTGCTGGTTTATTTTTCGCAATAATCCAATTTTGGCAAATAATACCCAATACTCCGATATCTATGAAAAGTAGAATTATGGGTGATGGTGAGATATATTGGAGTCATAAAAGTCAAATGATTTTATTATCAATTTTTTTGTCTTTTCTGTTAGTAAAATTTTTTTGGCAATATTTTCCTAAAAAAGATGTTTTAAAAAAACATGAATATCTTAATGCGAGCATCCTTTTTGTTGTTATTATTAATAGTATTGTTTTAATTGATATGTTATTGTCACAAGCAACAGTAAATTTTAAGACATTTTTTTTAAGCTTAGCGGCAATTATCGTAGGTGGATTTGTTGATCAAATCAGAAGGGGGGAACGGTTGAAATTAAATCCCTTTAGCTATCTTTAATTTATACAACTCGTATTTTTGCAATTTGGAGGAAGTCGGGATCCTGCGCGTCAGGGGAACCTTGTAAAAAACATATGAGAAAAACATCTCAATCAGAAATTAGAAAAATTCAGCAGTCAAAAGGAAGTTATTTTATCTCTCTTCCAATTAGCCTCATGCGTAAGCTTGATTGGAGAGAAAAGCAAAAAGTTACAGTAACAAAACGAGGTAAAAAATTAAGCGTCAAAGATTGGAAAAAATAAAATATCTCAAAGTATGTATTATTTATATTTAGATGAATCTGGTGACTTGGGTTTTGATTTTGTTAATAAAAAACCATCGAAATTTTTTACGATAGCAGTTTTAGCTATAAAAGATGTTCAAAATAACAGAAAATTAGCTAAGGCAGTAAAAAAGACATTAAGAAGAAAGCTTAACCCGCGATCCAAAAGAAGCCGCATAATAGAGGAGCTTAAAGGAGAAGGCACAGATATAATCATTAAGAAATATTTCTATAACCAAGTAAAAGATATTGATTTTTCTCTTTATTCAATAACCCTCAATAAAATTCGGGTTTATAGTCGTCTATCAAGAAATAAATCTAGGGTATATAATTTTATCGCTCGGCAGGTTTTTGACCAGATTCCCTTTGAAAAGCACCGAAACACTAGAATTGTGCTAATAATAGATAGATCCAAGAGTAAAAAGGGGATTAAAGAATTCAATGAATATATTATTCATCAGCTAAAGAAAAGACTTGGCCCAAAAACTCCTTTTGATATTTATCATGAAGATTCAAAGAAAATAGGCGGCTTACAGACAGTTGATATGTTTGCATGGGGCATTCATAGAAAGTACGAATTAAGAGATAAAGAATGGCATCAAGTTTTTAAAGAAAAAATTGCTTTTGATAAACAATATTTATAAAATAAAAATCCCCTTTCGGGGAAGCACACCTCGTTAAGTTGTAATGTTATAATTCACTAACCACGATGTGGAGAAGCATTATAACCCTTAGCAAAGGATTTATCGCTTAGATAGAATTATAGCAGAAAAATAAAAAGAGTCAATAATTTTATCCACAGTTTATGATCTGTCGTTTATTTTTAGCCATTCCTTTATCAGAATTATATTTAGATAAATTCGAGGAATTGGCGGAAAAATTTAATATTAATGAGTCAAGTGGACTAAAAAAGAAAATCAATGAAAAGCAACCGGGAATTAGTCAATTATCTTGTTGAAATTGCTGTTTTGAAAAGTCCGCCAATTATCCGCGCATTTTTAAAAACAGACCGCGCTGATTTTGTTTCGCCGGAATACCAAAGCGAAGCCTATCAAGATTATCCTCTTCCCGTTGGATATGGAGCAACTATTTCACAGCCGTATACGGTTGCTTTTATGATGGAACTTTTGCGGCCTAAAAAAGGAGAAAAGATTTTGGATGTCGGATCAGGTTCCGGATGGACAACCGCGCTTCTTTCGCAAATTGTCGGCGAAAAAGGACAGGTCTTTGGAATTGAGATTGTGCCGGAATTAGTTGAATTTGGAAGAAAAAATCTTAAAAAATATAATTTAAAAAATACCCAAATTTTAAGGGCAGGACATGTTTTAGGGCTTCCTTCCAGAGCGCTTTTTGATAAAATCTTGGCCTCAGCTTCGGCCTTAAAAATTCCTAAAGAGTTTTTGGCTCAATTGGCGTCGCCAGGCATATTGGTTATGCCAATAGAGCGCTCTATATGGAAAATTGAAAAGGGCAAAAAGGGCAAAATGACTCAAGAAGAATTTCCGGGATTTTCATTTGTACCACTAAAATATATTGTATAGATGTCCAAAATTCACAAATTCAATTGATTTAAGTTGACAATCAGAAAAAAAGCGTTAGGATAACCTTAAATTACAGATCCTAAGGAGGGCAAAGTGAAATGGAATCCATTTCCTATAAAGAATAGAAATTTAAAAGAGGATTTGAAGGTTCTTTTCAAGTGGCTCGTTGGTTTGATTAAGAAATATAGAAGTAGGCCTCGCAGTTTTTTAGATTCTTGGTAAAAGCAAAAAAGGCAAAAAGGGAAAACCAATAAAGGAGGTATTATGACCGAAGCAACAGCAGTTAAAGCAAGAATTTTGTGGTTAGATTTTAATTCCGTTAAAGAATGTCCAATAGATTATTCCGTTGAAAAATATCTAAGAATAAAGATTGAATACGGGGGATATGATATCAGAGCATACGGCTCTTTGGATAAGATGCCTACGGCTATTAAAGAACAAATTGAAGAATTTGATCTTATTATTGCCGAGCCATTAAATACAATGATAACTGAAGAAAGCAAGGTATTTTATGAAAGTCTTAGAGATCAGTTTATTGAACTACCGCCACTTTCAAAAGATATATTTTTGCGTGGCTTAGGAACAATACATGCCCTGAAATGTTTAGCTCCTTCAGTTCCCCTAATGATCTATACTAATATTACCGAAAATACTAAGGTAGGTCGTCAAGCATTAGAAGAGCTAAGAGAAATTGAAGATATAGCGCAGATTATTGAAAAACCTCTTTTCTACAAAGAGTTCCTCATGGAAATTGAAAAAGCGATTGGAGGAAAGACTCAAAAAAAATAAAAAAGAGAGACAGCCCGCCTAAGAAAGCAGGCTGTTTTTTATTATTAGTTATTAAATGTTGGTCAAATCATTTTTTTGCTTCTTTTAAATTTATCGTATCTTCAATAGTTTTTTACGCAAATATATGTTTTGTTTTCAACCTTCTGAATTTCTAAATCAAAATATCCCCCTTTTTCGCTTCTAAAATCATTAAACAATCTCCATTCATTCCAATGCCAGATAGTTAGATAATCAGCATAACGATTATTGGAATTATCATAATCGCCTTCCAGCACAATTAATTCATTTTTCCCATCACTATTTACATCTTGGATTGCCATTTCTTTAATCGGCGCGTCAAGAGTAGAAGAGCCCCAAAACAATTTTATTTTATTTTCTTGCCATTTATAAATAAAAAAATGATTGCTCCAATCATTAGTGTTTTTCTCTAACCAAAATGGCAAATCGGGTCCGTATTTCCCGATTTTCCAAAGCGATACCAAAATATCTATTTTTCTGTCATTATCTATATCCGCCAAAACAATGTTTTCTGCCTTAAATTTGGCATCGCTTTGCCAGATAATTTTTCCTTTTTTTTCTATATAAGCCCGACTGTTTTTTATAAAAGCTTTTTCAGTCTCTCCATCGTCGTCAATGTCGGCCCTTTCCTTTTTTACTCTTTGCGCGCTAAAACAAATATCGTTTTCATCTCTTTCTTGATATTTTTTTCCATTCCAACCATAAACTAAAAATTTATAGCTTCGGTGGCCAGAGAACAGCCAGCCAGTTAAAGTCATTATTACACCAACCAGAAAGATAAAGAATATTATTTTTTTATCTTTCATTATAAACAGTATAAGCGTTTGTCCAGTCGGCCATTTTTGGAGCATCATCAGAACTTAAAATATCGCGCCATTTTTCATCGGTTAAACGAACTGACATTGGCCATGCAAATTCATATTGAGTATAAACTCCGCCGACAGCAATTCTTAATTTACCGTCTATCGGAACAACTGCATAAATCGTTGCAACATTGCCTGTTCCTTCCTCTATAACATATCCATTGGGATCTGTAGCAACATCAGCGACAATTGACGCTGGTTCCTCGCTTAGTTGATTGGAACTTTCAATGCCTCTATCTTTGAACGCTTCTATCCAAAAATGCTCTAAGCTACCACCATAGGTTTTGATTAACTCATAATCTTCATCATTTAGGGATTGATTATTCAATTCTTTTTCGGAAATTTCTTTAAGACGTAAAATTAAAGTTTCCATTTTTTCCAGAAATTCAGCATTTTCATCTGAAAGCAAGTTTCTTATCTGGAGTCCTTCTTTGGTCATTTTGAGCAAACCAGCCAAGCGGGCATAAAGATAAACATTGGGCTCAACATAACCCCTATCGTCTTTTTCTTCAATGCCGCCACCGCCCAACTCGGCGTACACCTGTTTGGCGTAAAGAATTGTGTCATGCTTCAGCTCTGTCCAACTTCCCAAATAAGCAGTTAAATCTTTCTTTCCCCATGCCTGATTTGTCATAAATGAAGGCCAACCCGCGCCTTTTTCTTGAAGTAGGGGCTTCAAAGAATAAAGCCAGCCCCAATATAAATTCTGAGTCCAAGTTGTTTCATCAAGTCCGGAAACATGTTCTTGCATTTTTGCCATATTCTCTGGATAACAGGCATAGTCAAATTCGCCTTCTTCCTTAAGAATATCTGTCGCCACCCCAGATCCCATAGCAGAAGAAATATCTAGTCCTTTAGGCAAGCATCTTGCCCCCGATAAACACCCAGTTTGTGTCATATCAAAATCGGCGCAAGATTTTGTTTTATCTCCCACCTCTCTATAAAGTAATCGTTGAAAGATAGATGCGTCAATAGTAAAACGCTGTCCCATAAAACGAAAACCGGTAATTTCCTCTTTTCTGTCGGGCTGAAGAGATGCTTCAAAAATCGGCATTGAATTAATCTGGGGAGGAGATAATTCTTTAGCTTTTTCTATAAAACTATTAAATTTATTTTTATCTTTTAGTAAAAGCGCGGTGTTTAGTTCTTCGGTTCCATAAATGCTTTTTAAAAGATCGTAATAATCATAAAAGGAAATATCGTCTGCTTTTCCGACAAAGAAAACAGTTGGTTCATAAATTCTATCCCAACGTTTGTATCTCTCCCCATCCTCTTTGAGGGCCAGGGTTAAAAGAACGGCTGATTTAGTTTCGTCCATTTCTTTTAAACGGAAAGTTATTCTTCCTAAATACATCATCGCTTTAAAATATGCCTTTAGATCCTCGCTCTTGGTATAATGCCCCCTTGGCACATATTGAGAATAATCTTCGTTAAGCGCTTCTAAAGATAAAACTCCTTGGGGGGTTCCAATATAAGTATTCGTTTTAGGATCTCGTCCAATGTTCATCACGGGCGATTCTGCGATGCCTTGATCGTCCGCAATCAATAATAGCTCTTTTTCCACTTCTTTTTTCACATATTCGGGAATTGCCATTTCTGGATAAAGAATCTTATCTACAACCGCAAAGAAAGCAACATTCCTCTTGGCGGCATTTTCCCAATCAGTTCCTTTTAATTCTTCATATTGCGATTGGGACGCTTGAAGCATCTGGTACGCTAATTCTGTTAATTCCGGTTTTAGCTCGGTTTTTTCCAAATCTCTCAATAAATAATCAAAAGCTAAATGATAATTATGAACGATTGAGTCGGCGGTAATAAAATTAGGCGTGTAATCATAGCGATTACTTTCGTAAATTGAAAAAAATTCTTGGTTATATGCCGGCAATGTAACCACAAAATTATTTTTTGCCAAAGCTTCTTTAGCGTTATCCGACAAGAAAAAGAAGTCGTTCTTATTAATAACATTAGACAAATCTTTCTCAACTGAATAACTGGGTATTTGCGGTGTTATATTGACAGAAACTTCCTCGTATTCAGCAAATTTTTGTGCAAAGGCCACAGGGACCAACGCAGGTTCATTCGGATGATTGTCTGGAGGCAATGGCTCGCCTCTCGGCACAAAATATGTGTAAGCAAAATAGCCGCCTCCAACAACTAAAAGCGCTAAGATTATAAAAATAGGCCATTTAAAAGAATTTTTTGACTTTTCAGGCGCTATTTTTGGCGGGGCGCCTTGCTTATTTTCATTTTGAAGAATTTTCTCATTTTGCAAATTATTATTTTTGTCCTCCATATTTTTTTAAACACAAATAATTTTATTGTTAATTGTTGGTTAAGTCACTCTCTCCACCTCTGCAAAACTAGTAATACCCTTAATTATCTTCAAATATCCATCTTGTTTCATAGTCATAAATCCTTGGGCTTTTAATAATTCTAAAATTTCAGTATGGGTTGCGCGAGATAAAATCAATTTTTCAATTTCAGGATTAATCTCAAATATCTCAAAAATACCAATTCTTCCTTGATAACCAAGCCCCAAACATTTATCACAACCTTTGGCGCGATAAAGCTTTTTTACGATGGGTGTAGATCCATTATTTTTAAGCGAAGAAAGTTCTTTTTCAATCATTTCCTTTTCTTTTCCTTCTGGCTCATATTCCTCTTTGCAGTGATCACAAAGCTTGCGAACTAATCGCTGAGCGATAACAAGTTTTAAAGAAGAGGTAATTGATTTTTCTTCAGCGCCTAAATCTCGCAAACGCGGAATTGCTCCAGCTGCGTCATTGGTATGAAGAGTTGAAAAAACTAAATGGCCCGTTAGCGAGGCCTGAATTGCCATATCAGCCGTTTCTCTATCTCTAATCTCTCCTACTAAAATCACATCAGGATCCTGCCTGACAATTGCTTTAAGCGCCTGAGTAAAAGTATATCCTTCTTCTTGATTGATTTGAGATTGAATCACCCCCTTAATTTGGTACTCAATCGGATTCTCTACGGTGATAATTTTAATGTCCGATTTATTAATATGTTTAATAAATGAATAAAGCGTCGTTGTTTTTCCTGAACCAGTTGGTCCAGTGGTTAAAATAAGACCATTCGGTTCAGAAAGAGCTGTTTTAACTTTTTCAAATTCATTTTCGTGAATTCCTAAGTTATTGATATCCAGCCCAACTGCTCCCGTCCCCAATAATCTCATAACAATTGTTTCTCCGTAAGCTTCCGGCAAAACCGAAACTCTAACATCAACTTTTTTAATATTATCGTTTTCGTCGGGCAGATCAAAAGAAAATCGCCCGTCCTGATTGGTATTGTGGATATTAATTTTAAGGCCTGAGAGGATTTTAATTCGCGTTAAAATGTGTTCATAGTTTTTCTGGGAGATTTCAACTATATCATTAAGAACGCCGTCAATCCTATATCTTAGCTTAACCGCATTTTCTTGTGGTTCAAAGTGAATATCGGACGCCCGAGAAAAGTATCCTCCGGCAATAACAACATTTAAAATCTCGGAAGTTGAAATATTCAGAATCTTGTCTTTAAGGCCGTCAATGTGTTTAAGTCCTTTTTTGAGGTCTTGAATTAGGTCTTTTTTAATCCTGAACACTCCTTTTAGACTTTCCGTCGGTGGCGTATAAATTTCATAAATTTGCCAGGCTTTTTCAAGGCTTGTTTCTGAGGCAATAAAGATATTAAGATCATAACCTTTGTCCTCTAATTTTTTGATTAAAGATTGAGTCTGGGGAATTTCTTTACTGTTAATAACAATCTCAAGGCGCTTGCCAATTTTTTGTACTATCGCGCTTTTCGCTTCTTTGGCCTCATTCTCAGAAAGCATAATAATCGCCTCTCTGTCAATTGGCGTTGAAGTTAAATTAACATAGGGATAGCCTTCTTTTTGAGCGCGTTCCTCGGTTCTTTTTTCTTCCTGCTCGCGCCTAAGTTTGTTTAATGGTAATTTATGTTTAGGTTTATTTAGCATAATAAAAATTAACAATTAATAAATTTTTGGCAGGCGAGTGAAATGGTTTTGCGAAGTTTTTTTAGAGGATTATCCTCGCCAAAACGGTAATTGATTTAATCTTGGGGATGTCGGAATTCCCAAAGTTTAAAGGTGGAGAGGATTTGATTTATTGTCGGCAGGCACTCAAGATTGGCGGAATGATAAATAAGGAAGTACGGATAATCCCAATCGTAAGGATAATCTAAATTTATAAATGCAAAATCTTCTGTATCTCTATTGAGAAATCTCCAGAATGTTCTTTCTTGTTTTTTGCTCCCAATCTTAACAATATCTTTTGTTACATCAATCTTGATGTCAGGATCTTCAAATCCTGCTGGAGCGCCGTCAAGACCAATATAACAATTATCACCAAAAGAAATTTTAACATTACCCAAAACATTATAGCCGAGATTTTCTATTTCAGCATTTTTGGGGTACTGTATTGCATATCTTCTCTCCACGTTATTATATGTTTCCCAGTTAACAATATTTATATCTTCTCCTGGCCAAAATTTCCAAACAAAAAATCCAGCAATGATTAAAATAATTAAACTTATGATGATTAGAAAAATTTTCTTTTTCATACCATTCAATTTTACTTTACTTTTGCCTATTTTCCAAGTTAAGATAAAAAATGATTAATCTGATATAATATTAACATGAAATTTAAAACCAATAATCCAGTTGAAACAAGAGAATTAGCTAAGAAGCTTGTTCAAATTTTTGTTCAATCAGAAAAAAATAGAAAAAATGCCCTTGTCGTTTCTTTAGAGGGCGAGCTGGGAACCGGCAAAACCACATTCACTCAAGGCCTCGCAAAAGCGCTTGGCGTTGAAAGCTGGATAAAAAGCCCGACTTTTATTTTAATGCGCGAACACATTATTCAAAATAAAAAATTAAAAAATAACAACTTGTCTCGTCTTTATCACGTGGACTGTTATAGGCTGACAAAACCAGAGGCATTAATTGAAATCGGCCTTAAAGATATCCTTAAAGATCCGCAAAATATCGTTTTAATTGAATGGGGAGAGAAAATTGCAAAATTCTTACCCCAAAATACAATAAGAATAAAGTTTAAACATTTAAGTCACGATCAAAGAGAAATTAAAATTTTATGAAACGTTTATTGATTATTGATTCACACGCTCTCCTTCATCGCGCCTACCACGCTTTGCCATCTTTGGTAAATTATAAAGGAGAGCCCATCGGCGCGATTTATGGTTTTGCGTCAATTCTTGTGAGTGCCATAGCTAAAATTAAGCCGGATTATTTGGTGGCTTGTTTTGATTTGCCAAAGCCAACGCTTAGGCATAAAAAATTTGCGGACTATAAAGCTAAGCGGCCAAAAACTCCCGATGATTTGATAAAACAATTTACGCTTGTCAGACGTTTTTTAAAAAATTTAGAAATACCTATTATGGAGAAGGAAGGATATGAAGCTGATGACGCCATTGGAACGATTACGGAAATTATGTTTAAGAATCATAAGAATATAGAAAATATTGTCGTGACGGGAGATTTGGATACTCTTCAATTAATTAACAAGCAAACAAAAATATTAACGCCTCGTCGAGGAGTTTCAGATCCAATTATGTACGATGAAGAAAAGCTTAAAGAAAGGTTTCCCGGTCTCAGCCCCGACCAGGTTATTGAGTACAAAGGATTAAGGGGCGATCCTTCCGATAATATTCCCGGCGTACCAGGCATTGGAGAAAAGGGAGCAATCAAACTTATCAATAAGTTCGGCACAATAGATAAAATGTACAAAAGTTTAGAAAATAAAAAAGAGGCCGAACATTTCTTGAAAGAAAAAATACTAAGCCCGTCAGTGCTAAAAAAACTTGAAGAAAACAAAGACTTGGCTTTTTTCAGCAGGGAATTAGCAACAATTTATAGAAATATTCCCATTAAATTTAACCTCAAAGACGCTGAGTGGAATCCTAATCCGACAAAAACCGAAAATGCGCTTTTAGATTTCGGGCTCAGGTCTTTAGTAAGAAGGTATCGAGCCATATCTGAAGGCAAAGAACCGTCTTCTCCTCCGCGCAGAGCTTCGGCGGATCAACCAAAAAAAGAACCAAAAAAAGAGACTGATTCCATTAGACAAAATTCACTGTTTTAGAAAAACCCACGCATCACAACTTGCTTTGCTCGTCGGGTGCGGGGTGCAAGATTTATTAATTTCACTTTAGTTCAATAAATTAATCTAGCATGCCCGAGTTACCAGAAGTTGAAACAACCGTAAGAGAATTAAAAAAAACACTCATAAATTTGGGCGTTGTTGATGTTTGGTCTGATTGGGAAAAATCAATCAAGAGTCAATCTCTTAAAATTTTTAAACAAAACATCGTTGGAGAAAAAATTTTAAACATATCTCGCAGAGCGAAAATTATAATATTTGAATTATCTGGAGAAAAAATCCTCTTGGCTCATCAAAAGATGACGGGCCATTTTTTGATTGGAAATTGGAAATATAACCCGCGAGCAAAAAGAAAGTGGCAGAGTGTAGAGGTCGGACCCTTACACGATCGCGTTAATGACTATATTCATATCATGTTTTGGCTGAATAATGGCCGACAACTCGCCTTTTCTGATCTTAGAAAATTCGGTTGGGTTTCTTTATATAAAAATACTAAACTTGAAGATATTGCCGAAATAAAATTATTAGGACCTGAACCACTATCAAAAAAATTCACTGTTGATGTTTTAAAAAGACAACTTGCCAAAACACGCCGACCAATTAAACAGGCATTGATGGATCAAAAAATAATTGCCGGCATTGGTAATATTTACGCTGACGAATCACTTTTTCTGTCAAAAATTCACCCCTTAATACCCGCCAATAAATTAAGTTTCCGAAAAATAAAAGAATTGCACAAAGCAATTCAATCCACCCTCAAAATCGCCATAAAGAATAAAGGCACGACTATTCTTTCAGGCGCTGAAGAATATCGCCTGCCCAGAGGCGAAAGAGGAAAATATCAAGAAATGAGAAAGGTCTATCGCCGAGAAGGAGAGCCATGTCCAGTTTGTGGCACTAAAATTAAAAGAATAAAAATCGGCCAAAGAAGCGCTCATTTTTGCAGTGCCTGCCAAAAGCTTGACTGACGGCAGGTCCTATGTGTCAGAAACTAAAAACTGATTCCTGTTAGCAGACAGACCTCAGAATCTTGATGAATTGAAAATATAAATAAATATACTTTTAAAAATGTGTGTTACCCGTTAACGCACATTTTGTTTTGGTAAAATTTGTTAAAGATAAGTGGTAAAAAATTAATAATTATTGTTTTTGATTGAATGTGTGGGGGTTATTTGCTAAAGTTAGGGGGTGATAAATGATAATTTTTGTTAAATAAAAGATGAGTAAATCATTTACAATTCACGATTTACCCAAAGAAGAACGTCCGCGTGAGCGATTGGTTAAATTTGGCGAACAGGCACTTTCGGTCCAAGAATTATTACAGCTTATTTTGGGTCGTGGTGTTGCCGGTGAATCAGTAGTAATTACAGCGCAAAAATTACTATCGCAATTTGGCGGTCTTCAAAAATTAGCCGAGGCAAGTATTGAGGAATTATCTTTAGTTAAAGGAATTGGGATAGCAAAAGCAACCCAAATAAAAGCCGTTTTTGAAATTGGTCGTCGGCTTTCTACGCAGACCACGCCTTATAAGAGCAAAGAACTCACTGATCCAAAAAAAGTGTATCGGTTGATAAAAAACAAACTTAAAGATTATCACAAAGAACATTTTTACATTATTGTTCTTAATAGCAGGAATTGGTCAGTCGCAGAAGTTTCGGTTGGCAGTCTTGATGCTAGCATTGTTCATCCGCGCGAAGTATTCTCAGAAGCCATTAAAAATAAGGCGGCATCAGTTATCTTTGTTCACAATCATCCATCGGGTGACCCCGAACCGTCAGAAGACGATCTAGAAATAACCAAGAGATTGGTTGAGGCCGGCAAAATTTTGGGGATTAAAGTAATAGATCATATTATAATTACGAAAGATGGATTTTTGAGTTTTAAAGATAAAGGATTATTATAACTTGACAGCGCTTGTTATGTACACTATTATGTACATATAATAGATAATATAAAAATATGAACATAAAAATGAAAAATATAATATCAATATCCGAAGCAAGAAGCAGAATTTTTGAAATTGCTAACGAGGTGCAGACACCAAACAAGATTTATACTTTAACCTCTAACGGCAAACCAAAGGCAATTGTGATGTCTGCCGAAGAATACGAATCAATGATTGAAACCATGGAAGTGGAGAGAATTTTCCCTGATTTGGATAAGGATATTGCTGAAACAGAGGAAGCGCTTAAAACAGGAGAATATAAAAAATGGCCCACTCTCAAAGATTTGAAAAAAAATTGGGGGTTTGCTGTAGCAGAGAGACCAAAGAAAAAATATGGTATTCATTCTACAAATAAAACCAAAAGCAAGAAAAAATCTTGATAAAATTCCGGAAAATTATAGAGTGCGGATAATAACAGCATTAGACGCGATCGTTCTGGACCCTTTTTCTGGCAAAAAATTATTCGGGAAGAGAAAAGATCAATATTCTCTTCATGTTTGGCCGTATAGAATTATTTACATTATAAAAAAGACGGAACTTATTGTTTTGATTATTAATGTCGGTCACAGGCAGGGAATTTATAAATAAAATTTGCGTATGATTAATTTATTAAATAAATACGCGCGAGGCTAAGTCTCGTACAAAAATGAATAAAAAATTAGAAATTGAAAAACTCCTTGCCAAAATTGAACGACTAAAAAAGGAAAAATCGATGTTATTTATATTGATCCGCCGTATAGAAAGCTAAAGAGTGGAAATATAATGATAAATATGTAGACAAAAATGACGGATATAAGCACAGCAAGTGGCTAAACATGATGGAAAAAAGATTGACACTTGCAAAAAATATTAAAATAATGTGCGTTACCAAGTAATGCACATTTTGTTTTACTATAATTTGCTGACTGAAAATTGATGCAAAAAAAGATATATGTTGGAGGCCGAACCTCCAATATATATCTGTTAAAAATATTTTAACTGTTTGATTTTGGGTGCGGAAATTGTTTTTGATTGAATATATGGGGGTTATTTGCTAAAATTAGAAAGCAATAATGTATTGTGTTTAGGTATGAGTATTGTAACAATAATAGACGCAAATCCAACTATCGAAGTGCCTAAAAAATCGCAAATACATTGAAAGTTAGCGCGCATAAGCTTATCAAGTAAATTTATGACAAATAGTTTAAAAATTTTAGAACTTCAAAAGACATTCGATATAAATATAATTTATGCGCAAAGAGTTTTTGAGCTTGCCGATAAACAAAATTTAATTTTTGATGCTACTCGCATTATAAAAGAAAGGCCAAAGCCATTTGTAAAATGGGTTGGCGGCAAAAGACAACTTTTGGCACAGTTTCGCTTGATGAATCTTTATCCTCCAGAAAAATTTAATCCGAAAGTTTCAAGATATTTCGAACCCTTTGTCGGTGGTGGTGCGGTATTTTTTGATTTACTTCCCGAAAAAGCTTTTCTGTCTGATTTAAACAATGAACTCATTATCGCCTATAATGTTATTAAAAATGATGTTGAGCATTTAATAAGATCGCTTAAAAAACACAAGATAGACAAAGAATATTTCTTAGAAGTTCGTGCGCAAAATCCAGAAAAACTTTCTGACTTAAATACAGCTTCTCGTTTTATTTATTTGAACAGAACATGTTTTAATGGCATGTATCGTGTAAATAGCAAGGGTGGTTTTAATGTGCCATTTGGAAAATACACAAACCCTCTTGTCTGCGATGAGGATAATCTTAGAAAAGTATCAAAGTCATTACAGAATGTTGAAGTAAAAAAACAAGATTACAAAGAAGTCTTGAAAAGAGCTAAAAAAGGAGATTTTGTTTATTTTGATCCTCCTTATTATCCTTTAAATAAAACTGCTAATTTTGTAAGCTATACAGCTAATGGTTTTTTAGAGAAAGAGCAAAAAGAGTTAAGAAATGTTTATTTTGAATTACATAAAAAGGGTTGTTTTGTGATGCTTTCAAACTCAAATACTGATTTTATAAAAAAACTTTATTCTGGATTAGATAAAAAAATAAAAATTCATAAAGTAAATGCAAATAGAATGATAAATTCTGATGCTTCAAAACGAGGAAAGATTAAAGAGGTTTTGGTTATTAATTATTAAGAAAAAATATGGCAAAAAACACCTCATGGAATAAAATATTTAAAGATAATAAAATTCTCGCAAATGATTTTTCTAAAAGCTCGTTCTATTTATCGGCAGAGATGATTAAAAAATCAGTACAGGATTTTAAAAAGACCAATGAGAAGGAAGTGCGCTGTTTATGTAAAATGGATAGCAGAAAAGACCTGCCAGATATAATGAGAGAAAACGGCCTGATATTATTACCAGTTAAAAATGGTCAATACATTATTGTAAGGGGTGAGGGTTATGTTGATATTCCCGAAATTGAAGGTGAAGCTGAAATTTACAATACAAAGCTAGATTTTCAACTAGACACCGCAGCGATTGGAAATTCTGAAATGCAACATCTTGATTTTGCTTATGCCTCGAGTTTAATCAGAACATTTATGAACGACCCATCGTTGGTATTGACCATAAGGGGGAGAAAGTATACACCAGAATTTAGCTATAAAGTTGGAAATAATACAATCGAAACAAAAAGTGTTCAAACTGAAGTGGATGCTGGATACGAAGGAAAAGAAAAAGTCGTTTTAGTAGAAGCCAAAAATTCTTCTACAAAAAATACAATTATTAGGCAACTATATTATCCATACAGACAGTGGACAGAGCATACAAATAAAGAAGTTTTTTTGTTATTTTTTGAGAAAAGAATTGACGAATACTTAATTTGGCAATACATGTTTACAGATAAAAACGATTATAATTCGATTAAATTAGTTAAGTCTAAAAAATATAAAATTGTTTAAGTGTCTAAAAAAGAAATAAAACTGAATCCAGATCAATTTGAATTAGAATGCACGACCGTCTGGGCTTTTCCTCGTCGTGGTAATTGGGCTACACATAAATCTGATTGGCGGGGAAACTGGTCGCCTGAAGTAGCTAGAAATCTTATTTTGCGTTATTCAAATGAGAAAGATCACTTGCTCGACTGCATGGTTGGAGGTGGTACTACGGCGATAGAAGCAAAAATTTTAAATCGCCATATTACTTGCATTGATATTAATGAGGAAGCAATAAAAAGAACAAAAAAGTCTCTTGAATTTGAAGTTGATAACAAAGCGAAACAGCGAGTTATGAAATGTGATGCAAGAGATATGGGTTTTATTAAGAATAATGAAATTGATTTTGTTTTAACTCACCCTCCATACGCAGACATAATAAAATACAGCGATGGTAAGATTAAGGAAGATTTGTCAGGAATTCATGACATAGACGCCTTTGTTGATGAAATAGAAAAAGTAGCAAAAGAATTATTTCGAGTTTTAAAAAAAGGGAAATATTGTGCAATCTTGATGGGAGATACTCGCAGAAATAAAATGTACCAACCACTTGCCTTTAAGGTTATGGAAAAATTTCTAAAAGTTGGGTTTGTTTTAAAAGAAGATATAATAAAAAGACAGTTTAATTGCAAGGCAACAGGTTTTTGGGTTACTAAATCAAAAGAATTAAATTTCTTATTGATTATGCATGAACACCTTTTTGTTTTTCAGAAATAAATTTTGGATGGATATCAATTCTACTGGTACAAAATTCGATAATGACAGAAAAATATTAATCATTTGAATTTCTTTAAAGAAAAATTGGAAAAATATTAAACACCCCACAACTTGTAGGGTGTTTAAGTTTGTATAGATAGGCGTTATTTGGTAAAGTTAGAGACATGTACGATGAAAATGCATTAAAAATATATATTGATGGATCGGCGATAAAGAATAATCCTGGCGCTCAAGTTGGATGTGCGGGTATAGTTGAATTTCCTGAACATTATAAGAAAGAGAATGAAAAATTATTATGGTCATACAACGTCGGCACTAGCGGAGCAATGGAACTTTATGCACTAAGTAATGCCTTGTCATGGATAAACCTAAGTATTGCGAAGCTTAAAAAAATAGGTATTAATCAAATAATAATAATTAGCGACAGTTCATTGGTGGTTAATGGATCTAATAGTTGGGTCTATTCTTGGCAAAAGAATAAATTTAAAAAAAAGAACGGAGAAGCAGTTAGGAACATAGAAATATGGAAAAAATTTCTTACTGAAAGGAGAAAAATTAAATTTAACTTAGAGATTAGGTGGCAAGAAAATAAATCTGATAATATAACAAAAGAAGTTGATCAATTAGCAAAAAAGCAAGCAAGAAAAAAGATTTATAATAAAATTAATTATGATTCTACCTCAAGGAAGGTTGGTCGTAGCTTGAGTGGAAAAAAATTTAAGCTCGAAAACTATCCCACGGATTGCCATCATATTTTAGTTAGAGTTTACTATCATTATCTTGTTGACCAACGGAGAAATTCTGATGCTAAAATTCTTTTTGAGGAAATAAAAAATAATAAAGTTATTGGAAGATATAATGCTCTTTGTTCGGGAGAAATAAACACAAAATACATAGATCAACATCATTTTTATTATGTCTCAATAAACAGAAAAAGTGGTCATCCAAGAATTATCAAAATAAAAGAATTAAGCACTACAGAAATGCAGAAACTTAAGAATAATTTTAAAACCTAACTCACATATTCGCGCGCATATGCGAGTTAAGATAAAAAAAATGAATCCTAAAAAATATCTATATTTAATCGCTTTTGCATTAATAATTATTAGCATTGTTTTATTTTATATTTTTAGCAGTCGTGATATTAAAATTGATAATGAATCTAAAAAGCAAGAGATTATTCAATTAACAACTGAAATAAGTCCTATTTCTGGTCTTTCTTGTAAAAATTATAATCGCCGGCCATTCGCCGTTATGCTTGCCGAAGATGAAGTTGCGAGGCCGTTATCTGGCCTTCAGGCGGCTGACTTAGTTGTTGAAATGCCCGTGTTAATAACCGGCATGAATAGAATGATGGCAATTTATGTTTGCGGGGATCCTCCAGAAATTGGCAGTATTCGTTCGGCTCGTCATGATTTTATTCCAATTGCCATGGGTTTTGACGCCATTTTCGCTCATTGGGGCGGTTCTCATTTTGCGCTTGATAAATTAAACAACGGTATCATGGATAATATTGACGCCCTTAAATATTCCCGCACCGCTTTTTGGCGTCAAATTAATTTACCTTCTCCTCATAATGGTTTTACCAGTATTGAAAAATTAAGCGCTCAAGCGGAAAAACTTGGTTATCGCTTAGAAAATAACTTTGAGGGATATCTGCATAAAAATATCAAAGCTCAAATGTCAAATGTCAAATATAAATTAGAAATTAACTATCCCGGAATATATAAGGTCTGGTGGGAATATGATCCAAAAACCAATAGTTATGCCAGGTGGCGCAACAATAAACCAGAGAAGGACTTCAATACAGCAAATCAGGTTAAAGCAAAAAATATTGTTGTTATGCGCGCCCAATCCCATTATCTTGAAGATCAGTACAACGATGTTGATATTGAAGGTGAAGGTAAAGCAAGCTTTTATTTTGCCGGCAAAGAAATTGAAGGATCGTGGAAAAAAGAAGGACATTACGAAAAAACCAAGCTCTATTTCTATGATGAAGCAGGTAGCGAAATTGAGTTTGTTCCGGGCCAAATCTGGATAGAAATTATTGAACCCGAAAAACAAGTAACTTACGAAATGCTAAAATGATTTTTTTTCTATATGGAAAAGATAGTTTTAGAAGCTATCAAAAATTAAAAGAAATTCAGGATAAATATCAAAAAACTTATCCGCAAACCTTGAGTTTTTATCAGATTGATAAAGACAAGGATATTTTAGAGATTAAATCCCTTCTTGAGTCATCTCCTCTTTTTCAACAAAACAAATTAATTGTTCTTAAAAATATTTTTTTAAAAAAAGCAGACGAACAAAAAAAACTAATTGAACTTTTAAAAGCTAAAAAAATTGATAAAGCTAAAAATACCTTTCTTGTTTTTTGGGAAAGGAATGATGTTGACAAACGCGGTTCTTTGTTCAAATATTTAGAAAAAGCCGCTAAAATTCAAAAGTTTAGCGAACTTAATAAATCTCAAAGAAAAAATTGGGTAAAAAAAATTGCCGCTGATAAATTTCCCGACCTTAAGATCCAATCTTATCTTATGGATTATTTTATTGCTAACCTTGATTGCGACTTGTGGCGAATTTATCACGAAATTGAGAAATTAGCTACTTATCAAGCTCAAACGAAAAAGCCGCTCACAAAAGACGATTTAGAGAACATAATTGTTTTTCCAACAGAAGCAGATATTTTTAAAACAATTGATGCCATTGCTTCAAAAAATAAAAAACAAGCGCTTAAAGCGCTGGCAATTCATTTTAAAAATTTAGAGCCCGAACTAAAAATTTTAGCAATGCTTGAATATCAATTTAGAAGCTTAATCAAAGTAAAATCACTCACAGAAGAAAAGAAAGATTATTATAAAATTCAGCGTGAAACTAAGATTCATCCTTACTCTTTCCGCAAAATTTATTCTTCGGTTGGTAATTTTTCAATGGATGATCTCAAAAATATCTACGAAGAATTATTTGAGCTTGATATCGGATTCAAAACAGGCAAGATTAAAGATAAAAAAATCGCCCTTGAGATGTTTGTGGTAAAAATCTGTTTGCCTCATTAAATTTTGAGCGATAATTAAAAAATCCTCTTAATAAAAAAGAGGATTTTTTTGTTGTTAATTTAATCTTATTTTTTTATTTTTTTCGTTGTTTTTGAAGTTTTCGTTGTTTTTGTTTTAGGATTTTCGGGTTTTACCTTAATGTCTTTCTTGTCCAGTCCAATTTTATTTATTGCTTTTGTTAAGCGCGATTTCTTTCTTGAGGCATTGCCTTTTTTAATAATGCCTTTCTTGGCAGTTTTATCAATCGCTTTATAAACCTGGGGAAGGAGTGTTTTGGCTTCTATGTTTTTTCCTTTTTTAATCAAAAGCTGAAGTTCCTTAATCAAGCTTCTCATTTTTTTCTTATAGCGATTGTTTAAAAGTCGGTGTTTCTCCGATTGTTTTAACGCCTTTTTGGCTGATTGTTTTTGTGGCATAAAATAATTACTACCTGTTAACTATTATTGATTTGATATCAAAGGATATCATAATATTATTTTTTTGCAAGAAAAAACCCTGAACGACCTTGCGTTCAGGGTAAAACTTCAGGAGATTGATCTTGCCACTAATATTTCTAATTCATGCTGCAGTTCGTTTATTTGATCATGAATTTCTTCTTGGCGTTCTAAGCTTTGGGCTCTCTCCTCCATAGATTGTCTTATTTCATCTTCTGAACAATCCCCTTGAGTCAAATCTGAGAGTTCAGTAAGGGTCATTCGATGAGTAGCATCCCTTTCACACTGGAAATAACTGGTTGGGTCATACATCTCTAATCTCGTCGGTCCGCCACAGATTAAACAGACGACCCTTTCGTCTTTTTCTTTGCCTTCTTCTGTCATTTCTCCCTCCTGCCGAATTTCTTTTTAAGTAATCTTAAAAATAGAAAGTCGTGCATCCCGAAGTATTGAGGGATAACGAATTTCAAGAACTGTTTGCAGTCTACCAATAAATATATCTCTTGTCAATATCGCATAGCAATTTTTGCCAGTTTTTAGATGTTAATTTGTCTAAATCAATCGCGTCTTTTAAATCAAACTTTCCTGATTTTATGCGAATAAGCTTTTCTAGATAAGCGCCACATTCCAATTCGCGCCCAATATCATGAGCCAAAGAACGAATATATGTTCCCGCGGAACACATAACACATAACACTAAACATGGAACATTATACCTAAGAAGCTCTAATTTCTTAATATTAATCTTACTTGGTTTAAGACTAACTTCTTTTCCTTTTCTAGCTAATTCATATGCTTTTTTACCTTTAATTTTTTTAGCCGAATAGATTGGCGGTGTTTGTAAAATTTCACCCTTGAACTTCTTTAAGACTTTTTTTATTTGATCTTTTGTTGGAAGCTGACCGCTATGCTTATTGACAATTTTACCGGTTTTGTCGTAGGTGTCAGTTTCGTCACCCAAAAATAAAGTAGCAATATATTCTTTATCCTTTTTTAAAAAATCTGATTGTTTTTTGGTCGCCTCGCGCCCAATCAAAACAACAAGTAATCCTTCGGCAAAGGGATCAAGGGTGCCGGCATGCCCAATTTTTCTAATACCTGTGATTATTCTTAGTTTATCAACAATATCGTGAGAAGTGGGTCCGGCAGGTTTATTAATTAATAAAAATCCTGAAGTCATAAATAGTTTTTTTATTTTGCCCCTATATATAGTATAATAAACAAAGTATAATATTAAAACAAAGTATGGCAATAGAACATATAAAAAACCAAAAAAAATGGAACAAAATTGCTTTAAAACAGGAAAGTAATTTTATGCAATCGTGGGAGTGGGGAGAATTTAGAAAGAAAAATGGAATAACGATTTTTAGAATCATGAATTACGAATCGGGAATCAAGAATAACTACGTCCAAATTGAAAAAAGAAAATTACCGTTTGGTAAATGTTATTTTTATATCGCAGGAATAAATTTGAAACATAAAACTTACGATTTAAAACATTTATTGGAAGATCTTAAAAAATTGGCGAAAAAAGAAAGAGCAATCTTTTTAAAAATTGAACCCGCCGCCGAAAAAGAAAATGAAGGAAAATTAGGGATTATCAAGGGAAGGGAAGGATGGGTTTTGTCTAAGAATATTCAACCAAAAAATACATTAGTTTTAGACATTACGCTCTCTGAACAAGAATTACTCAAAAGTTTTCATCATAAACATAGATATAACATAAGATTAGCCGAAAAAGGGGGAATTAGTGTTAAAAAAATAGAAACAGAGGAAGAATTTGAAAGTTTTTATACCCTAATTCAAAAAACTGACGAGAGAAAACACACTAAATCGTTTCCTAAGAAATACTATAAAGAACTTTTTGTTCTTTCTCGGCTTTCTCAAAAATCCGCGTTTACGGATGTTGGACGTCCGTCAAGCTTGGCGGTTGTATTTTTAGGGGCGTATTTAAAGAAAAAAATGATTGCTGGGTTGATCTTGATTGTTTGGGAGCAAAAAGCCACTTATTTGGTTGGCGCGAGCGATTACAATTATAGAAAATATATGGCGCCCCACTTGCTCCAATGGGAGGCAATTAAACTTGCTAAATTATTGGGCGCTCAAAAATATGATTTTTGGGGAATAATTAAAAAAGACGATTTCGGGTCGGAAAGGGAATTTGAGGGCCATTCGTGGGCCGGAATTACGAGGTTTAAACAAGGTTTTGGCGGAAAAGAGGTAAGTTTTTTGCCTGCCTATGATTATGTTTTTTCTCCGTTTTGGTATAAACTTTATCGGTTTGCTAAAAAAATTAAAATATAAAAAGTTTTATGTTCTAAGTTTTATGAAATTTTTTATTAAAAAACTTATCCCTGCGCCACTCCTGCGGCTTTATCATTTCATTGTGGCAATTTTAGCCGCGTTTTTGTATGGTTTCCCATCAAATAAAATGATTGTCATCGGTGTAACCGGAACTGGCGGAAAATCAACAACAATAAAAATGATAGGAGAAATTTTAACTGAATACGGTTTGTCCGTTGGCTGGCTTTCTTCTCTAAGCATCAGAATTTTAGACAAAGAAAAGATTAACCCTTATCATATGACAATGCTGGGCAGGTTTAAGCTTCAGAAACACCTAAAAATAATGCTGTCTAAGGGGGTCCACTACGTAGTTGTTGAAGTGACTTCTGAAGGCATTAAACAATTTAGACATATAGAGATTAATTTTGATATTTTAGTCTTCACTAATCTTTCTCGCGAACATATTGAAGCTCATGGAAGTTTTGAAAAATATCGGGATGCTAAGCTTAAAATATTTAAAAAACTTTTTTCGCAAAAGAGAAAAAAACTAGCCTGGTTAGAAAAAAAACAAGAAAAAATTATTATTGCCAACCTTGACGACGAAAATGTTGATTATTTCATTGAACAAAAAGCGGATAAAAAATATGGATTTTCTGTAAAAGAAATAAATGCTTTGCCTAAAAAAATCAAATTACTCAAAATTATTTCTTACAAATTAAACGAAAATGGTTCAACTTTTACCTTAGACAGCACCAAATTTGATCTGAAGCTCTTGGGGGAATTTAATATTTATAACGCGCTCGCTGCCATAACGACCGCAAGAGCATTAGGAATAGATTATATAACCGCCAAACATGCCCTTTTAAAAATTGAGGAAGTTCCCGGCAGAATGGAAAAAGTTGAAACAGGCAAAAACTTTAGTGTCATTATTGATTTAGCCCACACTCCAGATTCGTTAGAACAAGCCTACGAGGCCTTAAGAAAAGCTTATTTCCTCGTTCCCGGGTTTAAAAATATGATCTGCGTTCTTGGTTCTGCCGGAGGAGGCAGAGATAAATGGAAGCGTCCAGTTATAGGAGAAATTGCTGGAGAATTTTGCGATAAAACTTTTTTAACCAACGAAGATCCCTACGATGAAATCCCTAAGGATATCCTTAAGGATATTGAAGAAGGATTAAAAAAGAAAAACAAAGTTTTGGGCAAAGAATATTTTAAAATTGAAGATAGAAGGCAAGCAATTTCAGAGGCGCTTAAAACTGCCAAAAAGGAGGATTTGGTTGTCATTACTGGCAAGGGGACAGAGGCAACTATGGTTATTGGCAATAAAAAAATCCCCTGGAACGAAAAAAAAGTTGTTGAAGAAGAGCTTAAAAAGCTTTAGGTTTTTATAAGCTTAAAAAATAAAATCGCGTAACTGAATTACGCGATTTTGTATTTCTGATTTAATTTCTTTAAATAATTTTTACAAAAAATCTTTTGCCTTTTTTCAGCACAACAGGGCAGTCCTTTTTTTCTACTTTGAACATTACATCTTCAATAACTTTGTCCTCCAATCTCACTGCTTTTTGTTCAATTAATCTTCTGGCGTCGCCTCTCGATTCTGCCAGTTTAGTTTTTACTAAAATATCTAAAAGGAATGCTTCTTCTTCAAGATTATAGGTTTTTATATTCTCGGGATCCTCTTTTTTTTGAAAAATCGCCTTAAAAAATTTCTCGGCTAATTGCGCCTCTTCTTCAGAATAAAGTATTTTAATAATCTCTCGAGCAAGCCGCATTTTAATATCTCTTGGATTTCTCACACCAGATAACATTTCTGTTTTAATTATTGTTATCTCTTTCTCAGAAATATCCGTAAGCAGGGCGAAGTAGGGAAGGATGTTTTTGTCAGGCATTGACATAATTTTACCGTAGATCTCCGAAGGTTTTTCATCAATGCCAATTCCGTTGTTCAAAGATTGGCTCATTTTTTCTTTTCCATCAATTCCTGGCAAAATCGGCATGATAATTAGCGCTTGTGGCGATTGGCCGGCATTTTTTTGAAGTTCACGAGCTAAAAGTTCATTAAATTTCTGGTCTGACCCAATAACCGTTAAATCGGATTCAAGTTCAACTGAATCATGGGCCTGAAGAATGGGATAAAGAAATTCATGCGTCCAAACCGGTTTGCCCTGCTTAATTCTTTTTTCAAACATATCTCTTTCCCATAATCTAACCGCGCTCACTCCTTTTGCAATCTTTAGAAAATCGTCTAATTTCATTTTGTCCCACCATTCGCTATTGTAGCGAATCTCAAGTTTATTTACGTCTAAAACTTTAGTCGCTATCTTAATAAGTATTTTAGCATTATTTCTTAAAATTTCTTTGTTTAATCCTTGTCTTGCTTCAAGTTTGTCAGTAGGATCACCAATGCGACCCGTAAAGTCGCCTAAAAGCAAAATTACTTTGTGTCCTAAATCCTGAAAACGCCTCATAACACGATAATTAACAACATAGCCCAAATGAAGCTGGGTTGTGTTGGGATCAATGCCGTGCTTAATGCGAATCTTTTTACTTGAGACAAGTTTTTGTTCTAATTCTTGTTTGCCAATAATTTCAACAGCGCCTTTTGCAATTTCGTTTAAATCCATAAATTATTAATAACGCATTACAAATTGGAATGATTAAATGATTGTTCCAATTTTAAAATAAAAATACTTTTAAGTAAAGGAGGGAAAGATTTATCCCCACCTAATTTTTTGTCCCCAGCTTTCCACAGACTGTTAATAAAATAATTATAGCCCATTTGTTCGATTAACATTATTTTGTTATAACCCCTATCTTCGCGCGCTTTTAATAAATTTGTATAAATTTTTTAAAACTTATCCACAGTTGTTTTTCGGTTTTTGTTCGGTTAGAATATATAGTGTTCGGCATTGCCTCGCCGAAATTGCGCTAAAATCGATGAAGGCGGGCATCGTTTCACTAAGTACGATTTCAGCCAAGACGGTCAGCTTCAACTGTGGTTTATTAGATAATTAATATGTCCAAAATTAACAAAACAATCCTGACAAAGCGCCAAAAAGAAGTTTTGGATTTCGTTATAAAATTTATGGATAAGAATGGGCACAATCCCAGTTTGCGTGAAATTGGTAAGGCGTTAGACCTTTCTTCTTCGTCCTCTGTGTATGAACAAGTTAAAAAGCTTGAGAAAGCTGGATTTCTTGAAAGACAAGAAAATTCAGGAAAATTTTTTCCAACAGGCAAGGCCCTTAATCTTACCCAAAAATTTTCAGTACCTGTTTTAGGAACTATTGCCGCCGGCTCGCCCATTCAAGTCTTTGAATATAAAGAAAATCTAATGATTCCCAAGGATTTAATTTCCAGAAGACCAACTGAACTTTTTGCCTTAGAAGTCCAGGGAAATTCAATGGTTGAAGAAGGCATTGTGAGCGGCGATTATGTTCTCTGCGAACCTTCGCAAAATGTAAAAAACGGCGATGTTGTAGTTGCTCTTGTAAATGGTACTGAAGTAACTCTTAAAAAATATTTTAAAGAGAAGCGCTGGATAAGACTTATGCCAGCTAATGCGAAAATGCGGCCAATTTTTTCAAGAAATGTTTTAGTTCAAGGAGTTGTAAGGGCGGTATTTAGAAAATATTAACAATAATTCTCAATTCTCAATTCTCAATTCTCAATTTCCAATAAATCCCCAATGATACAATTTTCAATCAACTTACGGCTTATGGCCTATGGCTTACGGCCTTTTTGTGTGCTAATCTATGTTAAATTCCTCATAATCCCCGATTTCTCTTAAAATCCTTGATTATCCCTTACTCTCATGCGTATTGCCTTTTTTACAAATAATTATTTACCTCGTCCAAGTGGCGTAGCTCACGCAATAGAAAACCTGCGTATTGAATTAGAAAATCTTGGTCATAATGTTTTTATTTTTGCTCCGCAATATAGCAAACAAGATAAAAACACTAATAATGTTTTTCGTTACAAATCATTAAGAATCCATAAAAAATTAGGTCCCCTAAGGTCTATTCCTTTTTCTCTTTCCGTTAAACTCAAAAAACAAATTAAAGAATTAAACCTTGATATTATTCACTCTCATCACCCTTATCTTTTAGGCAAAACTGCCCAAAAATACGCGCGCGAGCTCAATATTCCTCTTGTTTTTAGTTTGCACACCCCATATTATCAATATCTCGGCCATTTAATTGGAAATCTCGGTGAAGCGATAGACGGCTTGCTTTTAGAGATTGTTTCTAAGTATGCCAATAAGTGCAATGCCATTATAGTTCCCACTAACGCAGTCAAGGAAAGCTTAAATGAAAGTAATATAATTCCTCCAATCCATATTCTTCCCTCCGGTATCCATTTGGACACATTTAGAGATATTGATAAAAAAAACGCTAAAAAAAAGTTAAATATTGATGGATCAAAAATTGTTTTGCTTACAGTTGGTCGCTTAAGTTATGAAAAAAACATAGATTTTTTGATTGAAGCTTTTTGCGAAACAAATAAGATTCTTGGCGGAAGAGATAAGAATCTTGACGGAAGAAATAATTGTCATAAAAATATAAAATTTATCATTGTTGGCAGCGGTTCACAAAAGATTAAACTACAAAGCATTTCTAAATCCTTAGGCCTTGAAAATATAATTACTTTTGTAGGTAAAATACCTTACAATGAACTGCCTTTTTATTACAATGCTTCAGATATTTTCCTTTATTCTTCTTTAATTGACACTCAGGGCCTGACTTTATGCGAAGCAATGGCATCAGGGCTTCCAATCGTAAGCACTAATCAAGCCATGGGACCTCAAAGTTTGATAAAAAATGATAAAATTGGTTATTTGGTAAAGCCTAATATTGAAATTTTCAGTCAAAGGGTCATTGAGTTAATCAATGATAAGAAGAAAAGAAAAAAATTTAGCGAGAATGCTAAGATAGAAGCGAAAAAATATGATAGAAAAATTCTTGCTAAGAAATTAGAAAAAATATATATGACTTTAATTAAAAAATGATTAAAAAAGGACAAAAAAATTTATTTTCCGAAGCGCCGCAAATTTTATCGGTTTCAGATTATATAAAACTTATTAATGCTAATCTTGAAGTTTTGCGTGATATTTTTGTGGAAGGCGAAGTAAGTGAATTTAGGATTTCTAAAGAAAAGTGGGTAAGTTTTAAACTCAAGGATGAAAAAGAAAGGGCCCTGTTAGAATGTTTTATGGTCATTTTTAAGCTTAATGTTCCGCTTGAAGACGGCATGAAGATACGCGTTCAGGGAAGGCCGAGGATATACCCCGCCGGAGGAAGGTTTAGTATTAATGTTGAATATATAGAGTTGTCGGGCGAGGGGACGCTTAAAAAAGCGTTTGAATTAACAAAAGCAAAGTTACAAGCTGAAGGACTTTTTGCCCAAGAAAGAAAGCGGCCAATTCCCGAATTTCCCAACAGAATAGGTCTTATCACATCACCTGATGCAGCCGCTTATACTGATTTTTTAAAAATCATGCGTCATAGATTTGGCGGAATTAAGATTTATTTCTATCCAGCCAGGGTCCAGGGAAAAGATTCTATTCAAGATATCGTTAGGGCCTTTGATTGGTTTAATCAAGAGCATAAAGAACACAATATAGAACTTATTGTCCTGACAAGGGGCGGGGGCGCGCTTGAAGATTTACAAACTTTTAACTCAGAAGAAATAGCCCGAGCAGTTTTTTCAAGCAAGATCCCTGTGGTTTGTGGCGTCGGACATGAAAGAGACGAATGCCTAGCCGATTTTGTCGCCGATCTTAGGGCCTCTACTCCATCAAATGCCGCCGAACTTATTGTAAGGGATAGAAATGAAGTAAAAATTGAAGTCAATGGGCTAGTTCAAAATATTGAATATTTCTTAAATCATTCTATTGAAGAAAAACAAGCATTGCTTAATCGTTTTTTAATAAACAGTTCCCAGTTTATTAAAGGAAGAATTTATGAAATAAAACAAGTCTTACTTAATTTTGCGCATTGTGCTAAAAATCTTTCTGGCATCCTCAACCAGAAAAGACAGGAAATTAATTTTCTTTTAATAAATATTGAACATGATCTAAAAAATAAAATTGTTGCCGCCCTACAGTTCGTGAATCAACAAAAGTTATTACTTAAAAGTTATAATCCCCAAAATGTTTTAAAGAGGGGCTATGGAATTATTAGAAACAAAAATGGTAAAATCATTAAGACGGTTGAAGATGTTTCTGTCGGAGAAAGCATTGAGACTAAATTATATAAAGGAAGCTTTGTTTCTAAAATAAAAAACATCAATAATTAGTAATCATTTATTATTATGACCAAAGAAGAATTTAACTTTAAGCAAGCCCTTGAGGAACTTAAAAAAATTAACGATGAATTTGATTCTGGAGATATTGATTTAGACCAGGCGCTTAAAAAATTTAAGTATGGGCTTGAGTTGGCCAAAAAATGCAAGGAGAGATTAAGAGAAATTGAAAATGAAGTAATTAAAATTAAAGAAAAATTTCCTGATGCTTCGGCCAAAGTTGAGCAGAATAACGAATAATAAACTATGAAAAATTACTCTTCGAAAAAAACCAATCAGGGACGCGCCGCATTCAGAACACCTAGCAAGTTTCTGGCAAAAAAACTTTTCGGCATCAAAAGGTTGCTGCCCAAGGTTCGGTTAGCTCCCCAACAAAAAATACCCTCGCGGTTTCCTTCAAGAAATGAAGGACACGGGAAAAATAAATAAATAAAACTTGGGAAAGAAAGTGTTTTTTTTGTTATCAATTATTCGGTTTAACCTCAAGGCAACTTATGTTATTATTGATAAATGCCTATGTTAAATAAATTCAAATTAGATGTTTTCTTAAGAGAGGCGTTCTTTTTTGTTTTAGCTTCTATTCTGGGAATTTTTGTTGTTTTTAGAATTTATCAGATACCTGAACTAAAAAAAGTTGTTGACGCCCAAACAGCATCATTAAATCCTTTGCAATTTCTCTTAAGTTTTTTAATTGTAACCGTTTTATTTCTTTTGTTTCTGCCCCTTTTTAAAAAAAAGCCCGTTTTTCTTAAATTTTTCTTTTATTTAGGCGTTCTCATAGGCCTTGATGTTGTGATGGGCGTATTCTTGGGGGAGCCGCATGCCTTGATTCTTGCTCTCGTTTTAGTAGTTTTGCTCAACATGTACCCAAAGGTTTTGTTTCACAATATCCTTTTTTCATGCTCTTTGGCAGGTATCGGAGCGACTCTGGCAACTAGTTTTGATCCGATCTCTATTGTCATTGTTTTGGGAGTATTGGCCTTTTATGACATTATCGCTGTTTATTTTACAAAGCATATGATAAAAATAGCGCAAGTTCCGGCAGAACAAGGCGTCTTTTTTGGTTTAATTCTGCCTAAAAAAAATAGAGATTTTTTAAAAGACAAACCTGCGCTTAAGTTTGGAGAGAAATCGGCATATTATTTTCTTGGAGGAGGAGATATTGTTCTACCAATGATTCTTGCCGCTTCAGTAGTAAAAGAAAGCTTGATAAATGCTTTAATAGTTTCTCTTTTCTCTTTTTTCGGTCTTTTTTTGTTGCATATTATTTTCGTCTTCCAAAAAGTTAAAAAACCTATGCCTGGTCTTCCTCCATTAATTTTAATGACAATTTTAGGATATCTAATCACTACATTAATCTAAAATATTACAATATAAACATAATAATTAATTTTTAACCTCCAACTCTATGACTAAAGAAAAAGAACATTTTTTGAAGTATAAGATCTGCGTCTCTGGCGCGGCCGAAACCAGCCACTGTCCCGAAAATGCCCTTCAAGTGGCAGAAAAACTAGGTCAAGAGATTGTTTGGCATAATGGTGTTATTGTTACTGGCGCTACGACAGGCATGCCTTACTGGGCTGCTAAAGGAGCTAAAATGGCAGGCGGAGTGAGTGTTGGTATTTCTCCTGCGGCAAGTGAAATCTCTCATGTCAAGAAATATCACCTGCCTATTGATTATTTTGATTTAATTATTTATACCGGTTTTAATTATTCCGGAAGAAATTTATTCCTTATTAGGTCAGCTGATGCCGTTGTTATCACTTGCGGACGAATGGGAACGCTTAATGAATTCACAATTGCTTTTGAAGACAATAAGCCAATCGGCATTCTTGATTTAGAGGGAAAAGATGGAACAGTTGAATTAATTCGCGATATTGTTAAAACAGCTCGCCGAGGACCGGGAAAAATTGTTTACGATAGTGATCCTAAAAAATTAATTGAAAAGCTTTTGCCCTTAATTGATAAAGAAAAAGGATTTGAAATGCCTAAGCTGTAATCTACTAAAAAATTGTCGCCTTTTTTATTCAAGCTATTTTTGAAATAGCCCGCTCCAAAGGACGGCCTGAATCTTGGCGCAAGTAAGGACATAGGAATGCTAAAAAATCTCAAAATATCTTTTAATGCCATCTCAATCATTATTGGCACCATTGTTGGTGTTGGTATTTTTGGTTTGCCTTATGCAATTTCTAAAGTAGGATTTTTGATTGGAATTCCTCTTCTCATTTTGTTATCTGGAATAGTTCTTTATTTGCATTATCTTTACGGTGAAATCGTCCTCAGGACAAAACGAAAACAAAGACTGGTTGGTTATGCCAAGAAATATTTAGGCGGCAAAGGGAAATCTATTGCAACCTTATCCGCTTTGTTCGGACTTTTAGGATCTCAATTAGCATATTTAATCGTGGGGGGCGAATTTCTTCGATTTCTTTCAGGGAATTTGTTTAATGAAAATTTACTTATTTATATTATTATTTTTCTTGTCGTAGGATCGCTAATTATCTTAAAAGATAGCACTGCTATTGCTAGTTTTGAATTTTTAATGAGTGTTTTTTTAATTTTAGTAATTTTGCTTATTTTTTTCTCAGCGCTGCCTCACATTCAATTAAATAATTTTAGCAAGATAAATCTACCAAATATTTTTTTGACCTACGGCATCATTTTGTTTTCCCTCTCTGGCGTCGTTGCTATTCCTGAAACAATAGAATATCTCAAGAAAAAAAATAGCAAACACTATAAGGAAATTATAGGAATTGGCACGCTTCTACCCCATTTTCTTTACATTCTTTTTATTGTAGCCGTACTGGGAATTGCCGGCGACAATATCAGCGAATCAGCTATTACGGGTCTTCAGGGTTTTTTAGGAAAGAATATAATTATAGTCGGAGCTCTCTTTGGCTTGGCGGCCGTCATTACCTCTTTTGTGACTATAGGGGCAACTTTAATGAAAATCATTTGGTATGATTATCGCATGCCCAAGATGTTTTCGTGGCTAATTGTTACCATAGCTCCATTAATTCTTTTTATTGCTGGTTTTAGAAATTTTATTAATGTTATTGGCGTCGTTGGAGCAATTATGGGGGGAATTAACGGCATTTTAATTATCTTAATTTATCAACAGGCCAAGAAAAAAGGTGATAATAAAAACCCCGCTTATAGTATTAAGCTTCCTAAAATTATTAAATGGAGCATGATAATTGTTTTTGTTTTAGGTATCCTATATGAGTTTTTTTATTTCTTAAAATGAAAAAACAAGAAAAAATTTTTCTTTATGCCTTTCTCTTCTTGCTACCCTTTAATATTAAGAAATTTATTGCAAGCCCCTTAAAAATAGAACCTTTAACTGAATTTAGCGCTCTTTTTTTATATCTCTCTGACATTTTAATTATCTCTATTCTGTTTTTATGGTTAATAAGATTAATTAAAACAAAACAATTTAAATCAAAAAAACTCCCTTTGTGGGGTTATTTTTTAATTTTTTTTATTGCTTTTCTATTTCTATCTTTAACTTCAAGTCAGAATTTAGTAATAAGTTTGTATTTTCTGGTTAAAATTTTACTCGCAATTGGATTATTTTTATATTTAAAATTAAATTTAACAAAAAAAATATTCCTAAATATATTAAAGATTTTTACGTTGGGAGGATTAATTCAATCATTAATCGCTTTAGGACAATATGTTTATCAGTCTAGTCTGGGACTTAGATATTTAGGAGAAAGCGTTATCGCTTCTAATTTACCAGGCGTAGCTAAAATAGATCTCTCGGGAGGCAAGGTCATGAGAAGCTACGGAACTTTTGCTCATCCAAATATTTTGGCCTGTTTTCTTTTATTAGCTCTTTATAGCGCCGTATATCTATCTTTAAAGCACAAGAGCATCTATCTCTTCTCTTTGCCTATAATTAGCTTAGGATTGATCCTGACGTTCTCTAGGGCCGTTTTATTACTTGGATCAGTATCGTTAATAATTCTCTTCGTCCATAATTATTTAAAAATAAAAAATAAAAAAAATTTAAAACCGATTTTAGTTTTATTTATATCACTCGCAATCTTTTCTTTAATTTTTTTACCTTATTTAACGAACCGTTTTAGCATTCAAAAAGAAGAACAAGCCGTGTCTTTGAGGGTATTTTATGATAAAGCCTCCTACCAAATAGTAAAAACATCCCCTTTCGCGGGAATTGGATTGGAAAATTTTATAGTCAAGCTCAAGGCGATGTATCCAGATTTAGAAAACTGGCAATACCAGCCAGTCCATAATATCTACTTATTAATAATAAGCGAAGTTGGCATTTTGGGACTTTTTTCATTTATTCTATTTCTTATTTTTTTATTCCGCGCCAATCTTTTAAAGTTCAAAACTTATAATTTGAAATCTTTTATATTTTATATTTTAAGTTTCACGTTTTTATGCATTGGCCTATTTGATCATTTTTTCTTTACTATTAATCAAGGAATTTTAATGTTTTGGCTGGTTTTGGGAATTACGAACCGTGAAATATAAAACATAAAAAAAGCCGCTCTTAAAACTAGCGGTTTTTTGATTGTCATCTCGCTGTTAGGGCAAAACCAATGTGTTCTGAACACAAATTAATATTTCCCCACTTTAACTCTAATTTCCTTAATAAAAAAACTATCCGTTTTTTGGTTAGTTCTTTTTTTTATCTCTTCTTGGTAAAACCTAACTTCTTGAGCTAAGTAATTATTTGAACATTTAATCGTCAGAACGCTTCCCCTAAATTCAAAATTCATTTCTTGGTCAAAGATATGCTTGTTAAAACCTATTAACCTTTCAATAACTTTACGCGCTACATCAAAAACGCTCGCTCTTTCAAGACCTCTTTTAAACTTAGCTGTTTTCTTGGTACGCGCGATAACCTCCCCAATATTTCTAAAGGCCATATATTTCAATCGGTGTCACGAACAGGCATAACTATATAAATATAGCTTGCATCATTGACCCCTTTTATTAATAATGGTTTTTCTTTACCGTTAAGTTGAAAGATTACCTTACTCTTATCAATACTATTTAAACCATCAACAATATATTTATAGTTAAAAACAAGTTTTACATCGTCGCCATTAACCTCGGCCTTAAGCGTAGAATGGTGGCTGCCTAATTCTTGCGAAGCAGATTCAATTTCTAAGCCATTTTTGGCGCTGAAGTTAAAGGAAACATCATTGGCTTTAGCTACGAAGAAACTAGCTATTCTAATAGCTTCTATTAGCTTATTTTTTTCAACAATAACCTCAGTCCTGAACTCTCGCGGAATAATTCTCTCATAGTCAGGAAAATGACCTTCAATTAAACGAGAAACTACATGGGTATCTCCCAAGTCAAAAAGGATTTGATTTTCTTTAATCGTTAATCTGACATCCATATCTTTTTCGTTCAAAATTCTAGCTAATTCAATAATCGTTTTTAAAGGAATTATTAGAGACAGTTCCTGTGTTGTCTGGACAGCGTTTTTTAATGTTTTCTCCGCCAAGCGAAAACTGTCAGTTGCTGCCAGCTTCAGGGTTCCATCTGGATTAAATTTGAAAAATACGCCGGCAATTTCAGGCCGCGTGTCGGAAAATGATGCCGCCGGGTGAACTTGAGAAATAGCCTTGTGTATCTCTTTGGCTCTGAGCGTTAAAAATGGCTGATCCTTTAACTTGGGAATAATAGGAAAATCATCTACGCTCAACCCTTTGATTGTGGCATTAAAGCTTTCGCATTTAACTAATAAATCATTCTTGTCTGTTTCCATATAGACCTTATCTTGGGGTAATGAAGAAATGAAGTTGCTTAATATACCAACGGGCACAGTAACCTTTCCTGCTGTTTCTACTTTAGCTGAAATCCAGACATTTAATCCAATTTCCAAATCTGTGGCCGAAATTTTGAGCCGCCCTTTGTCAGTTTCTATTAAAACATTACTTAAAATTGGAAGGTTTATATTTTTTCCTGTAATTCTTTCTACAATATTAATTGCTTTTTTTAATTTTTCTTGAAGACAAATAATTTTCATAGTACTTATATTTATATTTAATTATATTAATATTAATTATTATTAACTAATGATTTTCTGGGGAAAACTTTTTTTTCTTTAACGCTAATAAGCTTTTTCTCTCATTTTTACGCAACATTAAATGTTGATAAGTCATGGACGAATTAGGAATAATATTTAGTCGTTTATTCTCAACCTTTCTTTTCCCAAAGTTATCACCATCTCCCTCTCCGTTTTATCCAGTTTCTCTCCCTAACTTTTCCACTTATTTAGGTATATTAAGCCAGCTCTTTGACAGAAAATGCAAATCCTAAGTGTTGTAAAGCCGTTCCTGGATTAAATTTAACTCCATTCCAAGATTTTCGTCTGTCTGTTTAGTTCTCTCAATTTTATTGCAAGCATGTATAACAGTTGTGTGATCTCGTCCGCCCAGTTTTTTTCCAATTGAAGGATACGACTCTTTAAGTTCTTCGCGTAAAAAATACATAGCAATTTGGCGAGGTTTGACAAGTTCTTTTTTTCGTCCGCCCTCTATAATATCTTTTAATTGTACTTCGTAAAATTCGGCAACGGTATCAAGAATTTTACTTGGAGAAATATGTCTTGGTGGCCTCACAATTAAGCTTCCAATGAGCTCTTTGATTTTTGCTATATCCGGAGTAGCGCTACTAGTTCTATAATAAGCAACAATTTTATTTAAGGAGCCCTCAAGCTCTCTAACATTTTTCTGTATTTTACTTGCTATAAAATTAATTGCTTCATCAGGCAAAGTAATATCAAAATTATCTAATTTAGATTTGAGGATGGCCATACGCGATTCAAGATCTGGATAAGAAACGTCAACCGTCATACCGCCTTCAAAACGGGAACACAATCTTTCTTCAAGAGTAGGAATGGCTTTTGGGGGACGATCGGAGCTGATAATAATTTGTTTATTAGCTTCATAAAGAGCGTTAAATGTGTGGAAAAATTCAATCTGAGTTTTTTCCTTACCAGCAAGAAATTGAACATCATCAATAATAAGAACATCAATTTTACGGTATTTCTTCTTAAATTCTTCCATTTTTTGAGACTGAATGGCCCTGACAAGCTCGCTAGTAAAGGATTCTGAAGAAACATATTTTACCTTAATATTTCCGTTATATTTTTTGACCAAAGAATTGCCAATAGACTGAATTAAATGAGTTTTGCCGAGCCCAACTCCTCCATAAACAAAATAAGGATTGTAATCCTTGCCAAGATTGTTGGCGTCGGAAAGAGATAGGGCGGCGGCATGAGCTAATTCATTGAATGATCCGACGATAAAATTATCAAAACTATATTTTGGATTAAGATTAGTGTTTTCATCAATTTTATTATTTAAAAGACCCAATTGCGGTTCAGAAACAAATCTGTTTGCCACAACTATTTGAAGATCAGGATGTCTTTCGGCGACTACATAAATAACTTTTTTTATTTCAGGAGAAACATTTCTTAATGCGCGAAGAATTAGGGTATTGCATTTATTTTCCAACCATTCCTTCGTAAATTGATTAGGAACCTCCAAGATACAATGACCTTCTTTTTTATCAATTAACTTAGCATTTTTAATCCAAGTAATAAAATTGGCCTTAGAAACTGATAATTCTATTTCGCCGATAGCGGCTTGCCAAAGTTCTTCGATAGTCATAAAAGAAGAATTAAGAACACATTTCTAATTCATTTTATCACGATTCTATTTAAAACCACTTTTTATCCACAGATAGCTTATCACTCCTGATAAGTTCATTTCAAAATCATTGTTTGTTGATAATCTGTGCAAAACCTCTTGATAATTCATTTTTATTCTACACCCAAAAACCTTCTCTATGCAAGAAGGCGAATAAATCACAAATGTTGTTTTGCACAGCTTGACTACGCGTTGCTTAAATTTTGAATAAATTCTGGGCGTTTTTAGTCGTCTGTTCTACGACTTCTTCAAAACTTACATTTTTAATTTCAGCGATTTTTTGGGCCACATATTCAACATATAATGGTAAGTTTCTTTTTCCCCTAAAAGGTACGGGGGTAACATAAGGACAATCTGTTTCAACCATTATTTTCTCTAAGGGAATTTCCTTAATAACCTTGTCGTAATCTTTAGTAAAAGTAATCACGCCCGTAAAAGACATAAGAAAACCCATATTAAGAAGTTTTTGAGCATCTTCTATTGTTCCGGAAAAAAAATGAGCAACGCCACGAATTTCTAATTTCGAATTTCTAATTTCTAAGCCTCCTCTGCATGCCGACAAGTAGGTGTCAAGGTTATCAAGCGTAGAGAGAGTCTTTATTTCTAACTTAAGAATTTTGATCAAGTCCGTCCACGCTTCTCGGCAGTGGATGATGACGGGAAGGCTTAATTCTTTAGCAAGTTCTAGTTGAGAAATAAAAGCTTTTTTTTGAGCTTCTTTGTCTTTTCCCGTTTTTGCGTAAGAATAATCAAGACCAATTTCTCCAAGAGCGACAACCTTTTTACTTTTTGCAAGTTCGCGATACTGATTGGCGTCAAATTCTTCGGGTTTTGACTTAAAAGATGGGCTGACTTCGTTGACATCAAATTGATGAGGGATGGCGTGGATGGGGTGAAGACCAATTGCAGCATAAACACCTTCAGAGTATTTTTCAGCAATTTGAACAGCGCGCTTACTGGTTGAAAATTGAGAACCAACATTAATCATCCAAATATCGTTTTTAAAACATTGATCAATGATTTCATCGGCGTCATCCTTAAAAGCATTGAAATTTAAATGAGCGTGAGTATCTATAAGCATAAATAAAAAATCAAAACTCAAAAATCAAAATTAAGGAAAGATTAATTAAAATTAAAAAATAAAAACAACAACAATTTTAATTTTACATGTTTTTTAAATAAGGTAAAATAGGGAGAACGCAATGAATGTAAATTAGTATAAATAAATATGAGAAAAAGAAAAATAAAACCAATTCATCCGGGAGAAGTTCTTAGAGAAGAATTTCTAAAACCTCTCAATATAACGCAATACAGATTAGCAAAGGACATCGCTGTACCGCCAATACGTATTAGTGAAATCGTTCGTGAAAAAAGAGCAATTAGCACTAATACAGCTTTGCGACTCGCCAAATATTTTAGTAACTCCCCTCAATTCTGGCTTAATCTTCAATCGCATTATGAATTAGAGACACAGAAAGAAGAACTTGCTAATGTTTTACAGAAAGAAGTAAAAGTTTTTATCATACCTCAATCACGAATTTCTCAGAAATCACCATCGCCCACTTTTGTGCGATAAGCTTAATTGATTTTTGCGCTAATTGAAATGTTTTAATTTCAAAAATATGGAAAGACAATTCCCAGAATCATCTATTGTAAATGATCCTCATAAAATTGAAGGTCCTATGACGGAGGCAAAAGAATCTTTTTATGAGCTCGCAAAAGATAAAGTTAGATATTTATCTCATGACGAAATTCAAGAGTGGAATAAGGAAACTAGAGGCATCGATAGATATGTTTCACCCGCTTCATACATATTGAATTACGGGACCAAGATTTCAGAAGAAGGTGATTACGAGAAATGGGTTAATAATCTTGAGATAGTCGTCGATAGAGATGCTTTTGAAATAGATGATAAGGACTTTTCTGGCTTGATACCATTCATTCTGGAACATGATATATATGAGGCATGGTTAAGTGTGAAAAAAGGAGCTGCCTCTAGTTTTGATGTTAGTAAAAAACACTTGTTGTCCCTAAGGAGAGAATTTTTGCTTGCTGCCGAGCAATGTCTTGAAGATAAACTTTTTGAATGGCACATATTAATGAGATCTGATGATGAGCATAAACAAGAATGTGAACATGCACTAGATTATGCCAAGAGAAGGGCGAACAAATAGAAAGATTTTTTGCTTCCTTATTAATAAATTAAGAACAAAACTACGATAGAAAAAGAAAAATCATTTCAACAAGAGCCAACATTTGAAGCCGATAAAGATGGATTCGTCAGATTAGCGGATATTTCCAGACGATTTTTTGGTGGTAAGTAATCCCAGTATCTCAGTCGGTATGTCGATGGTTTTTTTTGAGGTTGATGATCACCCAAAATTAGGCGAAGGCCTTAGAGTAAAAGGCGATTCCGATAAGTATCACGACATGATAATCCATAAAGACGATATTGACGAATTTATTAGAAGATATAACGATTATCAAGATAAACAAAAATTTTAAAATTTCTTTCTCTTTTATTATGAAGGGGATATGAGGTGTTTTCTCCCCACCAGAGGCGGACAGGCGCGGAGTTTACCTCGCTGAATAGCGGAGCTCCGAAAACGATTAATTTATAAATTTTAATCATTTATCTTTATTATTATGAAACTACTCTTAACATCAAGCGGACTTACAAACAGTTCTATAGCTAGTGCTTTATTTGAATTAACTAGAAAAAAGCCAGAAGAAACCACCTTAGTTTTTATTCCGACTGCTAGCAATGTTGAATCAGGGGACAAAGATTGGCTTATTACTGATTTAATAAATTTGAAAAAACAAAATTTTAAGTCTATTGAAATTACTGATATTTCCGCAGTTGATGAAAAAATATGGAAGCCAAGTCTTGAAAGAGCTGATGTTCTATTTTTTGAAGGAGGAAATACTTATCACCTAATGAGATGGGTAAATAAAACTGGTTTGACCAAACTACTACCTAAATTATTAAAGGATAAAGTATATGTAGGCGTTAGTGCTGGAAGTATGATTACCAATCCGGACTTGGCATTAAAACTATCTCAACAAATATATGAAGAAGATATGTTAGAAACTGAAGAAATGAAAGCATTAGATTTTGTAGACTTCTATTTTCTTCCACACTTAAATTCAGAATGGTTTAAAAAAATGAGGAAAGAAAATATTGAAAAAGTAGGAGCGGAAATAAACAGACCTATCTACGTCCTTGATGATCAATCGGCGTTAAAAATAATTGATGATAAAATTGAAGTAATTAGCGAAGGAGATTGGTTTGTTTTAAACGAAAAAAAATAATGTGTTTTGGGCTCGGGCATTCACCTCTTTAATTCCCCTCTGCCCTTCGCCCATATTTTGATCCATTTCACCCCGGCAAAATTTATATACAAACTTCAATATCTTAATTTCATGAGTTACTACATAATTATTAGAGGTCCCTTAGGTTGTGGAAAATCTATAATCTCAGAAGAACTCTCAAAACGAATAAACGGAAAGCATTTTACTATTGATAGAGTTCTTGATGACAATAATCTACTTGGAGATAAAGAAGAGGGTTATGTCTCCCAAAAAAGTTTCAAGAAAGCAAATGAAATTGCTTGTAAAGATGCAATTTCCTTGCTTGAACAAAAAACACCCGTTGTTTTTGATGGAAACTTTTATTGGAAATCTCAAGTAAATGATTTGATTGAACGATTAGATTTTCCACATTATGTATTCACGCTAAAAGCACCTCTAGAAATTTGTATTGATAGAGATAGTAAACGAAATAAAACTCATGGAGAAATAGCCGTAAAAGTAGTTCATAAAAAATCAACAGAATTTGATTATGGAACTTTAATAGATGTAACGAAACCTTTGCAAGATTGTGTAGATGAGATTATTTCTTATTTGCCCAAGCATTGATGCTTTTTCTTAATAATCGCTATTCGCTCAGTTAATAGAACGCCTCAAGGAGACACTGCGCTTTCACTCCACTTCATTCCGTTCACCATCGCCCAACACGGCATATCTGGTTTCGCTTTTATTCAAAAGCATCCACCCAATTGCTACGCAACTTCGGGTACTCCTAACCGTTATTATAATAACAAGTTAACATCTAAAGAATAATTTAAGTTTCCTCTTGACATCTTATTTCACTTTTGATACAATATTGTCATAAATATGAAATACAGAAAAATATTACTTGAACAATTAAAATCTCAGCCATATTTCAATAAAAAAGCCATATATCAACTCAGCGAGCAGTATGGACTTAAAAGCACTACGATTGACACTTATATCAGTCGGTCATTGAAGCACAAAGAAATCATTTTATTAAAAAATGGGCTTTATGTACCTGCGGATTTTTATAATAAAAATAAAGGAGATATTTCCTACTTATTCTATCTAGCTAACATTCTTCGTACGCCATCGTATGTGAGTTCGTGGACAGCGCTTCAGTACTATGACCTCACCACTGAATCAATACATGCCATTACATCAGTTACGTCCAGAATTACTAGATCATACAAGACAAAGATAGGCAATTTTATGTATCAGTCTGTACAGAAAGAGTTATTTTCAAATTTTTCTTTGGTAAAAGGAAATTTTAATTTCTTCATTGCATCTCCCTCAAAAGCCCTTTTTGATCTGCTCTATTTGAAAACACGACAGTTTCGCGGGATACAGTTTGAAAACATAAAACCACTGATTGAGGAACTACGCATTGATATTGACGAAATAAGCCAAGAGGAACAGAAAAGATTTTTTGCAATGATAAAAAGCTATATAAATCATGAATAACCAAATTCTCATAACACTTAAAAGAAAGCTTGACGACCTTACTATGCACGAAGGAGTGGATGTCGAAATACAGCGTAATGTCCTCAAAGAAGAATTACAGTTTTATGTTTTAAACTTTATTTATCACCATCCGAAGTATAGTAACTGGACGATGTATGGTGGCTCTGCGCTTCGCATATGTCACGAACTTGATCGCATGTCTGTTGATCTGGATTTTGAAGTTACGCATTTTGTGTCGGAAGCGTTTTTAAATAAATTGAAAGAGGAAATAGAGGTGTATTTTAAAGATATATATGGTTTTGGACCAGAATTACTGACTGTTAAAATAACAATCAGCAGAGGATTGCTTTTACGCTTTCATATTGGTGACGAGCTGGGCATTAATCATCCGTCAAAACAGGTGCATGTCAAAATCGATCTCAATCATTTTGTTGCTTCCAAAACAGTGGTTGAGCGTAGGCCCATAAATCGTAACCAACTTTCATTTGTTATTAAGATTTACAATATGTCTGCGCTTATGGCAAGTAAGATTGCCGCGATTTTCTTACGCGGTCAGCGTGGAGTGGGTGAAGTTATATACGAAGAGAAAGGACGCGATATCTACGATCTTCTCTGGTATATGAATAAAAAAATTGTGCCCGATTTCGATTATCTTATTGCAAAAAAGGTTGAAGTAAAAGACCCGTGCACGCTTTTTAATAAACTTACTTTACAGATGAACAAAGTAAATAATACAAATCTCAAGCAGGATCTCGCGCCTCTTTTTGTAAATCAGACATTCATTGAAAACTGGCTCAAAAACTGGCGAGAAAGTTACCTACATCTTCTTGATGAATATAAAATTCATACATTAACCACGCTACAAAATGTAAGTGTCCACCAAGACTTTAATACTGACGTTTTTTCTTTTGTGTATACATATAACATGAAGAACGAAGGGTCAGCGAGGATTATCTACGATATTAGTGACTACTGGATTGATTTTCGGGACGGAGATTTGTCGATAGCCATAGACAAGAAAATAGGCAATAAGATTGAATTTAACAGCAATGGAATTAGTAGCAAACCGATCTCTCATAGTAGATTAAAACAGTATGCTACTCTTTTCTATCAGAAAACAGAAAACTATCTCAAAAAAACGAACCATATAATGCTCGGCGACACCATAAAAACCAAACTTATCAGAATGACTGCAGATAATTTGAATTCTGAAGAACAAATTGTACTCAATAAATCAACCTTGCTTTCTTGTGAACTAGATGATTTATTAAAATAACAGAATCAAACAAAGTGGGGCGTATCTGGTCCACAAGCTAAATAAAAATATCAGATATCCCGAAACATTATATGAAATTTGAATCGGGAACAACGAATAATAAAGTAGGGGAATAAATTTATATAGATTGCTAACTTATCAAAGTTATGGATAAAAAAATCTTAAACCACTATTTGGAGTTTGGCACATTTACTAATCCTGGTTGCTATAAAGAATTTCTTAAAAATCTTCCGGACGATATCAAGGAACTGGGCAATTTAATCAGTCATCAAGTCATTCATCGCGTAATTCTCAAAGAAGGCAATACAAAAGCCAACAGAGATTTACGTTATGGTGATATGGAAAATTATCCTTGGTACAGATTAAGATGTGAAGATGATGTGTTGCCTATGGCTGTTTCAATGATTGCGGAACTATTAAGACTTGATGACAGAGGATTTTTAGTAGATAGAAAAGTAGAAAATAAAATTGTTGTCACTTGTCGTTTTGTTGCAATTCTTATGGCATCTATTTTGAAATCTAAAGGTATTCCCTGCAGAGTTCGTTCAGGCTTTGCTCCCTATTTTTTCAAAGGTAGTTGGGATCACTGGATAAACCAATACTGGAATAAAGATAGGCAAAAATGGATTACTTTTGACGCTGATGGATTTTTTGATGGCACGATCGGTTTTGACCAGTATGATATGCCTGAGAAAAAATTTGATTGGGCAGCAAATACTTGGCTTGGAATTAGAGGGGGCAAATTAGATGTCAACAATTTTATCAATGCAGACGGATCTAAAGGACTCATGCCAGTTCTTTGGGCAATATTCTACGATTTCCACAGTTTGATGAACAACGAAATTCTATATAATCAAATGCCGAGCTATATTTTTTTTAAATTTGATAAACTGACGGAAAAAGATTTTGAAGAAATTGATGAATTAGCAAAGTTAATGATAGAGCCAGATAAAAATTTTGATGAATTAGTAGAAGTTTGGAATACCAAAAAGAAATTCAGAATTCTAAATAGTCCATTGATTGGAGATGATAGCCATGTTAAGTGGAAATAAATTTTTGCTCTTTAATTTAACATAATGTTCTCAATTCAAACTCGTTCCTCGCTGCGCTCTCACTCCACTTCGTTTTGTTCAGGGCATATAACAGCGATTGTGAGGAAAATGCCTCGGCTCACATTTTTTCATAGATATAGTTTGTAATTCATTAAAATAATATGGAAGAAAAAAAGAAAATTGGTGTTGGATTTGGCATAATGATTTTAAAAAATGGGAAACTGTTACTCGGTAAACGCCACGAAAACCCCGAAAAAGCATCAAGTTTATTAAATGGCGCCGGAACTTGGACTATGCCAGGCGGTAAATTAGAGTTTGGAGAAACTTTTGAAAAGGGCGCGAAAAGAGAAGCATTAGAAGAAACAGGAATAACGCTTAATAAAGTTAAGGTGATTTGTGTTAATCAAGACATTATAGAAACTGCTCATTTTATTACTATTGGCTTATTTTCTGATACTTTTTCGGGTGAGCCAAAAGTTATGGAACCTGATGAAATTATTGAATGGCGTTGGTTTAGTTTGAATAACTTGCCAAGTCCGATTTATTTTCCAAGCGCCAAAGTCCTTGAAAATTATAAACAAAAAAAGTTTTATATTTCTAAGTAAAGTGAATTTTTAACTCTCTTCGCTTTATTAATCAAGATGTTCACCTTCACCTCCATTAGTTGCTCATCTCGCCTAACGCGGCTTATAAAAAACCTGTAGTATTCTATATATTGTTTTTGTTTTTGAAAAAGAATAAAATTGAGAAGAAATAAATATTATTGCGATAGAATAGAATGACAAAAAAGAAAAAGCGCGACAATTTAATTTATGACATAATATCTTCTCCAAAAAAGAGAATTTTTATTTTTAGAGAAATATCTGTAAATAACCAGGGATTCACTCTTTTGAGCCTGTCAAAGCGGTTGCGACAAGAAATTATGAGTAAATTAGATGATAAAGAATTGACAGAAATTATTGATTATCTGGATCCAGACGAAGCAACCGATTTAGTGCAAAGCGTAAATATCAAAAGAAGAAGAAAGGTTTTAAAAAAATTAGGCAGAGAAATTAAAGAAAAAGTAGAATATCTACTAAAATTTGATCCAAGAACAGCTGCGGGCGTGATGAGCTTAGATTATGTTGAACTGGACAAAAAAGACACATTTGAGCAGCTTTATAACATAGCATTAAAACACGAAAACGAAACAGGAAAATTTCCAACAATACTTGTTGTTGAAAATGGCTATCTTACCGGAGAACTACCGCCCCATGTTCTTATTATCGCCAAAAGAAAAGAACAAATTGGT